>Ga0209042_1000067_pt1 | contig 135158 bp, 140 predicted proteins | sample SaaInlV_200m_DNA_6_FD_184649 | JGI IMG/M metagenome (GOLD analysis project Ga0209042, IMG submission 184649) | Marine microbial communities from expanding oxygen minimum zones in the Saanich Inlet - SI037_S2LV_200m_DNA (SPAdes) (version 2) | ecosystem: Environmental > Aquatic > Marine >... | reverse complement strand
CCCACCCGCCCAGTTCAAGCCAGTCTACGACAGGGCCAGGGAAATGGGTTTAAGGCTAGCAGCACACGCCGGCGAGGCACTCGGATGGGAGAGCGTCGTAGACGCCGTCGAGTATCTCGGGGTCGAGCGTATTGGCCACGGCTTTACGGCCCACCAGAACCCGGATGCGGTGGCCCTGCTCAAGGAAAAAGGTGTGACGGTTGAGACCTGCCCGGTTAGCAACGTCAGGACCGGGGTCTGCAAGGACATCAAGAATCACCCCGTCAGGAAATACTACGACCAGGGGGTCAGCATCAGCGTCAACAGCGACGATCCCACCATGTTCGGCACCGACATGAACAATGAGTACATGACCCTCCACGAGGTTCACGGATTCACCGTCCCCGAGCTTTTCGATATCAGCCTCAACAGCGTCAGGACATCGTTCCTGCCCGAGGAGAAAAAGAGGGAGCAACTGACCGAGTTCCAGGACAGGTACGAAAAGATCAGCGGGTTACTTGAGTAGCCTCAGATCAATCGTGTTGCCGGACCCAAGCTCCTTGTTCCTATACCTAGGGTCATAGGTCACATCAACCGCGGGTCCGATCCATTCAGGTAGCTCGAACCGCTCCGCCTCTTCAACGGTCTGAAACTCGCACTCAAGCGTAATCAAGCCCTCGTGTTTCTCTGAGTAAACATCGATTTCCAGAACCAGGTCATTGTAATCAAGCAGGTACCGGGTCTTTCTAACAACCTTTGACCCCACAAGGGGCCACAGCAAATTGAAAAGCTCCTCAGGGATGGCGTGCTCTGATTCCTCCCTTGTCAGTGTCCCCTCGGATTTGATAGTGAGTTTGTGCTCTCCTCCTATTTTCCTCAGACGGACCTCCGGATCATACCAGAGGTAGCCCTGGGTTATCTCCCGGCCCGGGGATACGCCCTCGGGAACACTCTGGATTACAAACTTTCTCTCGATTTCCATCAATATTTAACTTCCATAGATGTCTAGCTGAACCGCTTCTCCTTCAAGCCACCCTCAGGGGTCTGGTACATGAGTGTCTCGGGCCAGTCAATGGGTGTGTAAACTGACAGAATGCGCTTTCCCCTGTACAGGTTCATCGCGGCATCCTCCCCCTCGTCCCTGAGAACCTCGGCGAGGTCCTTGGTGAGCAGCCTCTGGCCCGTTATTCCGCCCCCATCCTGCAACGCGAGGAAGACCCATGCGTCCCTGAAGTGGTGGACCATGGAGTCGTCGTCGGCGTACTGGTCCCTCACCGAGCCGGGCACCTTCTCGGCCTCCTTGAGGGTAAGCGCGGTTGGCTTCAGTCTTAGCCCGGGAGGTGAAGCCACGTTGAGGCTGTTTACCGCGATGTTATACTCCTTGAGCTCCAGGGCAAGGCACTGGGTCAACCCCTCCAATCCGTACTTGCTTGGGCAATATCCAAGCTGTGCGATGTTGGTCCGCTCGGCTGAGCGGCTCGTGATATTGATAATGTTCCCGCCGCCCCGCTCCTTCATCGAGTGGAGGAAGGCCAGGGTGAGGGCGAACGGTGCCCTGAGGTTGACGTTGATGATGTTGTCAAAGCTCTCCATGGTCATGTCCTCGATGGTCAGCCATGAGTTGGTTGCCGCGTTGTTCACAAGCACGTCAAGCCCCCCATATGACTCGATGACCCTGTCATGGACCAGGTTTATCCCATCGTCATTTGAGATGTCGGCTGGCACCGTGAGCACCTCCCCTCCGACCTCTTTCATGGTCCTCTCGGCGTCCCTCAGCTCGTTGACGCTCCTGGCAACCGAGACAACCTTGGCTCCCTCAGATGCATAGGCGATTGCAATTGCCCTGCCGAAGCCACGGCCGGACCCTGTGACCAGCACGACTTTCCCTGATAAACGGTTCATGTCGAAATAACGCGTTTTTGGGTATAAAAGCCATTGATGTAACTAGTCAAGAGAATATGTGGCGGGTCTGGTGGGATTCGAACCCACGGCCAATGGCTTAAGAGGCCACCGCTCTGGCCTTGCTGAGCTACAGACCCATACGCTCTACTCCATATTGCAAGCCCTGTTAAAAATGTTTCACCGGGTTGAGACAACCATAAATATCAAGTGTTGATACAGGATACCTGATAATCATGGTAAAGTTAGACGGATACGATTTCCCAGACGACATGTACTTCCACAAGGACCACATGTGGGCGAGGGTCGAGGGCGACAAAGTGAAGACGGGGTACAACTCATGGGCCGCAGAGGCCGCAGGAAAGCTGGTCTCCATCAAGACCAGGCCCGCAGGGAAGAAGGTGAAGGCAGGCAAAACGCTGGGAAGCGTAGAGTCAGGAAAATGGGTGGGAAGCCTCAAGGTACCCATCACCGGGACCATTGCGGAGATCAACCCCGCGTTGAAGGGCAGCCCAAGCATCATCAATGATTCTCCGTACGATACTGGATGGGTCGCGCTTATCGAGCCCAGTGACCTTAACGCGGATCTGGCCCAGCTCATGAAGGGTGACGACTCGGCCGCTCTGGAAGCCTGGCTAGCGGAAGAGAAAGCCAAGACGGAGTAACGGGGACACGTTTTATTCCCCCAAGTTTTTCAATACACATGAAACGCCCAGATCTCAATGAACAGGCCTGGAACGGCGTGAGGATGACACGCCCCCTCATTTTGCAGTCAACCGTTTCCAGCTGGTTCCTGGGAGTGCCCATCGCCTACGGGTCTGGGTAGGAGGTCGGTTGGTTATCTTTCGCCTACGGGTTGATGGTGATGCTGCTGATCTACTCGTCAATTCACCTTGTGAACGAGTACGCTGACTACGAGTTCGACGCCCTAACCAGAATAACGGAGTACAGCTGAGGCAGCTGCGTCCTGCCATCAGGGCTTGTCCCGAGGTCTTTGGCGTTGACCACTGCCCTGGTTTCAGCGTTTTTAGGGCTACTCCTCCAGTGGGTGTTGATTGTGGAGGGTCTCCATTCACCCGAGGCATTCACCGTCGCGTTGGTGGGGGGTTATAGGAGGCTGGGTGTATTCACTGCCTCCAAGACTTGCATGGAGGGGCCTTGGTGAGGCTTGGAACGCCCTCCTGGAAGCGTGTCTTCTGCCCTACTATGGGTTCGTCCAGATGAGTGGCTCAGCGGTCCCTTGGGTTCTTGTCGCGGTCCTACCGTCACGTTCTCCGCCTTCAACAACCTCCTCGCCGTAACATGGCCAGACAGGGCGGCTGATGCCGCTGTGGGAAAAATACCCTGACGACAAGGCTCAGACCTGAGATGCTGAAGACCATTCACGGTGTCTGTATTCTGCTCAGTCTGGGGAGCCTTGTGTTTGGCGGGCTCCCACTGATTGTTGTATGGTCAAGCATCATCGCGTACCCGTTGATGGCAGTTAGGTGGCTCAACTACATGAGACGGGAGATATCGGGGGTACTGTCTGGGGATTGCATGTTCTCATCGTTGCCCAGATACTCGCATGGCTTTTTCTCGGCGTGATGGGCAGCGTATTAATTGACCAATCGGTTTGATCAAGCGTGTTAAAGTCCCTGCTCTTCGTGTACAACGCCGACAGCGGTTTCCTGAACGCCATCAGAGACGGCATCGAGAAAGTCACTGACCCGGAGGGATATGGGTGTAGACTCTGCGTTCTGACTTACGGCTTGGCTACCATGAAAGGACGCCGGAGGCGGTTCCTCAAGGGTCTGCCGATCGAGTCAAAGTTCCTCCATAAGGACGAGTTCATTAAGGTCCACGGCGACGGCACTCCACTGCCAGCCACATTCATCGAGGAGGACGGGGAGTTGGCGCTAATCATAAGCAGTTCTGAGTACAACGAGCTAACAACCCTAAAGGTGTTGGAGGCGTTGCTCAGGACCCGGCTCATGGAGCAGGGTATAATCTAGCGTATTACGGCGGATATTAGTAGAAAGGGGTGTTAGAAAAGGGGAATTATTTCATGATCTTGATCTTGCTGGGCTCAACGCCCGACTCAACAAGTTCGACAAGGCTCATGTACTCGCCTTTTGCCGCCGCGATCTTCTTGATGGCTCCCTCGCTAAACGAGGCCGCCGCGATCTTCACCGGCTTTGTGAGGTTACCCGCCGCAAGCACCTTACCTGGGACGGCCACGTACTGGCCCTCCTCGGTGTGTCTATCAATCCTGCTTAGGTTGATTGAGGCACGGTTCCTCTTGGACTTGTCTAAGTCCTTGGCAAGGGCCCTCCAGATGGCCTTGCCTGAAGCCTTGTTGGCTTTCTGCAATGTCGTGATCGTGTCAATAAGTGTCTGATTTTTCATTGTTAATTGTCTCCTGTGGTCTCTACTTCCTCATCGGTGTCCTCAGAGTCATCGCTTTCCTCAGTTTCATCGCTTGCTGGCGTTGGCGTAGGCTCTACTTCTACATCGGTATCCTCGGAATCAGGCGTGTCCTCAGAGTCGTCGCTTGCTGGTATTGGCGTGGGCTGCACTTGCTTTGAGAATTCAAACTCGCTGATCTCGTTGTGCAGGTCATCCGCATCGATCTTGTCTCTCAGCTCGCTCAGTCGCTTCTTGAGGATCTTGACCGCCTCGGTCACTATCCTCTTTGGCGTGAGTGCCCCGTTGCTCTCGACAGTGAACAGGAACTCGTCGGGTACAAGGTTCCCCATTATGGCGTCCCTTGTGACTAGCTCCCTGCATCTCTTGCATGACTCGAATTTTTGAATGTCGATTACCTTGACCACGTCGCCCACCATCTCCGCGGCGTCGCCGCAGTCCATGATGCACTCTTCTGCCGCGGCAGTGTCCTCAACTGGAACCAGTGATACGTTCTGGTAAACGCACATGCTGACTGGGCTCCACTTCATGTGGGTCTTGCCCTGTCCCAGCTGTGCGTACGCCTCGAACCTGATTGCCTGTTTTGGCGCTAGCTTGGCCAGAGGTATGGTTGTACTCGCCGGAGCGGTTGATGGGTCGTCGGGTACGAGGTCGCCGCTGTAAACGGTCACTATTTCCTCGTCTGCCTCGACGTCCATTGTCAGGACGGCCCTGCAATTAGGGCATCCAAGCTCGGCGTTGCAGTCACAGTCCTCCGGTAGAATGTATTTGTCAAGGTCTGTTGTTAGTGGCGTGAACCCTAGTCTATGGGCCAGGACCTCGTCGGCTACTAGTGATGAGTTATCGAAGTAGAAGATATCCTCGATGGTCATGATGGGGACCTCTGCTACCATGGTCCTCCTCAGCGTATTAGCGAAGGCATTGTCTATGCCCGAGACGATGAACCTAATGGTGTCGTCCGTCAGGCTGATTACGGTTGTCTTCAAGGTTACCCCACCCTGCGCCTAAGGTCTCCTTCCTCTACGTCCACCCTTCTTGCGTGTGCCGTCGTGTGGAATGGGTGTTGTCTCCTCAATCCTACCGATCCTGAAACCGCTACGCGCCAGAATCCTGATTGCAGATTGTGCGCCTGGTCCAGGTGTCTTGCTTCCAGTACCGCCCGGAGCCCTGACCTTGATGTGAATCGCGTTCACACCCTTATCCCTGGCCACATTGGCGATGTGCTGCGCCGCCTTCATGGCAGCGAAGGGGCTCGGCTTGAGCCTGTCAGCTTTGACGAACATGCCGCCGCTTGCGATGCCGAGAGTCTCGGCACCCGTAAGGTCTGTCATGTGTATAATCGTGTTGTTGAAGCTACTGAATATGTGGACGATTGCCCATCTTACACTTGCACTTTCACTCAAGTTTTCTTGCCTCCGTCGATGGTTTTGCCTCTACGGCTTCTTCAACCTCAAGCTCCCTCCTCAGTGGGTGGGCAGGGTTGTGGTAGGGACTGCTAACTGCATAGTCCAGTGTCTCCTCGTCCGCGATTTTTATCTGGTAGCTCGGGGAGGTCACCTTTCGGCCGTTGATTGAGATGTGGCCGTGTGTGATGAGCTGGCGTGCCTGGAATAGACTTGATGCCAGTCCTCTCCTGAATATGTAAGTCTGGATTCTTCTCTCAAGTAGGTCCTCAACGCTCAGCGTCAAGACGTCCTCTAGCCGCCCGTTCTCCATTACGAGTCCACGGTTGGCCAGTTTGTTGATAATCAGCTGCTGCCTGAGTGCTTTCTCCTCTGCATCTAGGCTTAGAAGTTCCCTCGCCCTGCCCCTCATGTGGGACAACTCGGTGTGGGCCTTCCATAGCTCTCGCTTGTTTCTTAGACCGTAGGCTCCGATGGTTCGAAGCTCCTCCAAGAGTGTGTCGCTGTTGTATGGACGCTTTGGAGTCTTGTAGGTTTTCTGTTTCTTCTTGGGGTCACCCATTTTTTACATCTACCTATTTTGTACTTGTTTTCTGCTGACTCCGACGCTCCTGCCCGTACGTCCAGTGGTTTTCGTCCTCTGTCCACGTACTTTCAGTCCACGTGTGTGGCGTTCGCCTTTCCAGCTTCTTGTCTCCTTCATCAGGTCGATATCGTCCCGATTCCTAAGGTCTAGGTCGGCTGCTATCATGTGTAAATCGTCTCCCGTCATGGGATCTTTACGCCTGTTTAGCATCCAGGTTGGTAAACCGATACTCGCAGGATCATCAATAGCCGTTTCCAGCTTCTTGACGTCCGCGTCACCGATATTACCGAGTCTCTCAGTAGCATCCAGGTCCAACTGCTTAACGATTGCTCGAGCGAGTCTTACGCCTACACCTTTGACGTCGGTGAGGGCATAGGGCACCAATTTGGTTCCATCGATGTTGGTGCCGTGGAGCCTGACAATGTAATTGAATTCTCTTGACATTATATGAGATCTCCTGTCAGTGTAACTAGGGTGTAGGAGATACATCTTATTAAAACGTTATGTTAAACCCTCGTGGGACAATCACGGGGATTTGCCTCAAAAAAGGGACTAGTTTAGCTCGATCGCACCGATTGTTGTGTCCACGTTGATGGTTATCTGGATATCCTTTGAGCTGAACCCGTCTGTTTCCCCGATAATGTTTCGGATTCGGTCCACACTATAGTCCATATTGGGCAGGTTCGTGTCGATGACCCCGATTGTGGTTTCCAAGTCGATGCTGTAGCCGATATCGGTGCCAGTTGGGAGCGTGAGCTCAACGATGCCGTTTGTAGTATCAAAGTCGTGCTCTCCCGTCTGGGCCGAGAGCTCGATGTTGATTACACCGTTTGTGGTACTAAAGTGAGTCTCGGATGACGTGACGGTACCAAAGATACCGCCGTTTGTGGTATCTACGTTGATGATCGGGCTCTCGATGTCGTTGAGGGTTATTACCCCGTTTGTCGTTTCAACGTCTATGCCCAAGAGCAGCAGGTCGGATACGACTATCTTGCCGTTGGTTGAGTCAAGAAGCAGCTCGGAATCCACGCCCTCGGGTACCTTTACCGTCACGACGACTGTGTAGAGGGTCCATTTTGTGTTCGAGATGGGAAAGGTCAGCGATAGTTCTTGGGTACCGCCCACGGTGACATCATCAAGGCGGTACTCAAAGTCATCGAGGTTCCTCTCCGCCTCCGAGTCGTTGTCGCCCTTGGCCCGGATCTCAAGTTCCAGAGTTACTGAGTCTCCACTCCACGGAGCGACCGTGATTCCGCCGTTGACGTTCTCGATGGCTAACACTAAGGAATCGGCATCTAGAGGAGCATCGAGGGAGACCGTTTCGGACGCCCGATAGATTGCTGAATCAATATCATCCCACTGGCCGGTGAAATCGTCTACTAGTCCGAATCCCTGTGTCAGGAAAACGGCGAGGATAAGACCACCGATGACCCCTCCGAATATATCTGATAGAGGAGTTTTCCCTCCCTTGGATAACACTGCTCCGAGAATAATCCCGACGCCCATTAGGATCAAAAGATAGCTGATGATATCGAAGCTAAAGTCCACGTACTGGAAGAGGTAATAACCCCCACCAAGTCCTAGGAGGAAGCCTCCGAACCCTATTCCTGAGTCTGACATTGTAAGAACAGGATTCAGTCTGTAGTAAATATATGTTGTTCATAATTAAACCATAATTAAGTGAGGCCACGTGCTGTCGAAGGGAACTAGGACACCGTTAGGCTCTGTCCTCAAACTGAACTATGAAGGGTCAACAGTCATTATGGTGTGACTAAAAGGAAAGGAATAGGAGCCTTACTCGTTAACGAGCGGCTCTCCGTAGGTCAGAAGGGTTATGGTGCTCTTGACATTGTCGAGGCGTCGCACCTTGTTGAACACAACCTCCTTGATCTTGTCCATGGAGTCGGCCTCCATCTCAATGATAAGGTCGTAAATTCCGTAGAGACTGTGTATGTTGGTAATCTCCTCGACTCCATTCAAGGCGTCAATTATCGTGGATTCCATCCCGAGTTCGGTGTTTAGTAAAACGAATGCCTTCATGTAAATCAGTATGAAGTTTGTATTGGAGAGATATATGGTTATTCTACAAACGGTCAGATTTTACGAAGTAAAAGCTAATTCCAGACATCGCTGCAAGGGCTGCGAACGCTATGAACGCGACCCGGTAACTTCCCGTTACGTCGAAAAGATATCCAGCTAGGACGGGTCCAACGACGTTCCCTATCATCCGGAAGGGTGACATGATACCTGACATCTGAGCAAAGTTTTTCCTACCGAATATATCTCCCCTAAACGCCATCATCAAGGGGATGCACCCGCCATAAGTCAAACCATAGATTACGACGAAGGCATAGACGTGAATGATATTGCTCGCAAAGGCGAGTATCAGGACACCTATGCCTTGGGTTATCATTGTTGCCGCAAGAAGCGTGTTCTTTTTTATCCTGTCTCCGAGTAATCCGAAGAGTCCCCGTCCGGGTATACTAGCAAAAATCATCATCCCAAGTATTCCACCTGCGGTTTCGGCACTTAGTCCGATGTTTACAAGGTGAGGGATCTGGTGAAGAACGATTGAACCTAAAAGGAATGTTCGAAGGGACTCGGCTAATAATAGGCGTCTGAACGTCACTGATTTCAATGCGTCCCGGGTAGAAATTTCTGGCTCAGCAACAGCCGGGGATTCCCCGTCCTCCGCGTTGAGGTATTCACTAGAACGCTCACCATCAGGCAATAGCCCCATTTCTTCGGGGCTATTCCGGAAGAGATATGCCGCAGGTAACCCTACCACCCAGAAGGAGAGGCCACATAATATTGCGGTTGTTCTCCAACCATAAAGGACCATGGATTTTGAGATTAAGGGAACAACTACCGCACCACCAATTCCTGCACCGAGGGCGTATAAACTCAGTGCCCTTGTACGCTTCTTGATGAACCAGTTTGTGATCAGTGTGGAAAGCCCGTGTGTGAACCCCATATTGTAGCCGATGCTGAGAACCCCGGCGTAGACCAAATACAACATCAAAGGGCTGTCAACAAAAATCATAGCCATGTAACCAATACCGGTAAGAACGACGCCAATGGCGATTATCTTCCGCGGCCCGAACCGTTTGATGAGGTACCCTATAAGAGGCCCCTCGATGCCGCCCTCAAGTCTTGAGAAGCTGATAGCTCCCGCTACAACAGCGGCACTCCACCCAAACTCGGCCCGAATTGGCGTGTAAAAGACACTGAATCCGTAGAAATACAGGCCTGAATCTAGAAAATGGAGTATAATCGCGCCAAAGAGTACCCAATACCCGTAGTATACATTGCCAAGTTTTGTCTTTAGACCCAATTATTCACCGGCTGAAACTCTTAATGCGGTGATTATGTGGTTTAAAACGTTACGAGAGATAAGTGAGTAGTTCATCGAGTTTTATTATTTTTTCAAGCGGTTTTCGAGTTATCTATGCTTCAAGAGGGCTAGATGGTATATTCAAGTCAACAATCCCTGACCGTGTATCCCTATTGGCCTTGGTAGCTGCAATGAAGACGAAAACACGATGTAGTGTAACTTTAAAAAACTGGTTTTTTTAGATAGAGAGGGGAGTTAGAGGAGGTACCTGGGCTCGCCCTTGATGGACTCGACTAACTCAAGAGTCTCCATAACCTCTTCCTTGCTACCCTCGATCAGGATCCTGACACCGCCCTCGGCTCCAGCGATGCCGCCAGCTGAGTACAGGTAGGCGTCGACACCGGTCAGTAGTCCAAGAGCTTCGATCTCCGTGACGATTGTACCAATAATAGGCCACATACGTGGACCGTCGTAGTCTTCTTCAGATGCCAACATGTGCAGCTCGTTGATGTCCTCGTATGTGAGTTTCTCAAGCCCGATTGGGATGACCAAGTTCACCTGTTTACCGATGATGTGCCCGATGGTGTTGCCGATGGTCGCACCATCCTTTCCGCCAATAAGGACTCCCGCGACATAGTCATCGTAGTTGAGCACGTTCGCGCCCTTTATGTAAATGTCTCCCTTGTTTAGGTGTGGCGCGATGGTGACGCGGTCGTACTCGTCGGCCACTTTTCCTTTGATGAAAACCTTGTCAGCGATCCTCTCTGGCTGCGCTTCGGGGTTCTTCTCGGGTTCCTTTGGCGTTGTGATCCCGCTGCGATATGCCCGCTTGTCGATCTTCTTTCCCCAGAGCTCTTCAAGGACATATGCGTTTGTTGTGCCAGTTGCCACAACCACGGTCCTCTCCTCCATGGCCAGCATAACCTCAGGAAGGGCTGCCACGCCCTTCGCGATTAGCCTCTTTGACTCTGCTACGGTGAGTGAAAATTGTCTTTTCATGGCTTATGCATGCATATACGGGTTTTTAAATCAATCATTGGAGAATGGATTAAAATATCTGGGTTTTAAATATTGAGCTAATTTCGATCGGATAGCCCACGGCCCACTATGAGCAGCCCTATACCGATGATGAGGAATGCCCACCAGTCACGGATGTTGAAAGCGATCCCCGCTCCTATGAGCATCATTATTCCCCCGCCGGCCAAGTACCCGAAGCCACCATCATGCCCGTCAGTCTGCTGGTACGCGGCGATCCCACGTAAAAGAAGGATGACACCGATACCTATCATGAAGAAGCCGCCGAAATCACCGCCACTGAGTAGTCCTTGGTTCTGTAACATCAGCAGAACACCGAGCCAGATAACGATACCTCCCCCGATTAGTGGGCCGTACTGGTCATCATCTGGGTCATTCCAGTTGAAATCAACTCGTTTGCTTACTTTACGGTACGTTACTTTATTCTTGAGGTTGGTCCTGCACTTGCTGCAGTAAACGTCATCCTCTTTGACATCGTTTCCACATGAGGGACAATATGACATCAGGGCACCTACAAAACAGAGAAGGGCAGGTTTAAGAAAAAGGTTCTCACTCGTCGGGTTTCACGAAAGACAGCAAAGCGGAGGAGCAAAGAGAGATTGACGCTAATGTGAACCAACCTACCTGATAGCTACTCGTGTAGTCACGGAGGTACCCCAAAAGAAGGGGCAAAGCGAACGCCCCAAAACTGGCGAACGTGTTGTTGATCCCGGATATACTTCCCGCTGAACTCGTACCGAAGAGTCGCGGGATGATGGTGAAGGAGGGGCTCCGTGAGAAGTTGAGGACCCAGCCTAGGAAAAAGAGCAGGACGTAAAGGAGCACCCCGACCGGCTGAAGGGCCAAAGTAAATATCAGCGCAGATAGCAGCAGGAACCCGCCTAAAAGAACACGCTGTTCACCTAGTCGGTCAGAAACCAGCCCACCGATTGGGTTCGCAAAGATACCCGCGATGTTCAGTAATGACATAGCGGTGCTTGTGGCGATGACGCTAAACCCATAGTCCTCGCGGAGAACCAGCGGCATCCACGCGATGAAGGTATAGTACGACCCCAGTCTGATGAACTGCATGAAGCAGAGAATCCAGAACTCCCTACGATCAACGGGTAGCTCCCGAAGGTTCATTGACCGCCCCTCGGTGGACGTATCCTTCAGTAGAAGGTAGCAAAGAGCGGCCGAGGCAAGGCCCAGGACACCCGTTAACTTTAACCCGGTGTTCCATCCGATATCGGCACTCAGGAGCGGCACAAACCAAGAGGCGAGGATCATCCCCGAGCTCCCGCCGATGTTTAGAATCCCCAGGGCTGTGCCCCGTTCATCAGAGTTGAACCAGCTGGAAACTAGTTTGACACCGGGGACAAAAATACCAGCCCCAAGTAACCCGGCGAGGAACCGGAGTCCAATCGCTTTCATTACGGTGTCGCTGTAACCGAAAAGGAGAGTTGAAAGACTGACCCCCAGGACGCTGAGGCTCATGGTGAGCCTGCTGCCCTTCCTGTCGCTCATTATGCCCCAGGGGATCTGTCCTATCGTGTACCCGACGAAATAGGCAGACATCAACGCACCAGTCCAAGTATACGTCAACGCCAAGTCGGATTTTATCGAGTCCAGCACGTTGGTGTACGCGGCGTTCATTATGCTCAGGGTGGCGAGACCGAGAAAACCACCAAACAGTATCCTTGGTTTCTTCAATACGCTTCTAAGACCCACGCCCACACCTCAAAGATAGGGTGCATGTAGTGATCTTGATATTTAAAAATAATATAAAAATAGGAAAGATGTTTGGAGGAAGCTTACATCATAAGCTTGCCTTTAGCATCGTTATCGAGGAGGCTTTCCCAGCGGGAAGTCGTGAACCCCTGAATGTCGCCGATCTCGTCGTCAGTCATGTGGCGGAACCTTGCCTGTGGCTTTAGGTACTCGCTAACTGGCTTGAGCTCTTTGGGTTTGTAGTTCAGCTTGAACTTCTCGCCGTTCTCAATCTCCATCAGTGGCCATACACCTGACTGGACACCTGACCTTGCAATATCCATTGTGATCGCTGGGTCATATCTCCACCCGACTGGGCACGGAGCCTGTATGATGAGCATCCTGAAGCCTTCTAGATCCTTGGCATAGTTTACCTTGGCTATTAGGTCCTCTGGATAACCAACGCTTGCCGTTGCTACGTATGGTACGTAGTGGGCCGCGAAGATGAACGGTACGTTCTTCTTGTGAGTAGTTTTGCCCCTGCTCGCCTGACCGACCGGTGTGGTGCTGGTCCTGCTGTACTTTGGGGTTGAGCTGCTCCTCTGGTTACCCGTGTTCATGTATGCTTCGTTGTCCTTTGTGATGACGAAGACGTTCTCGTTCCTCTCTGCTGCGCCGGATAGACCCTGGAAGCCAATGTCGTAGGTACCGCCGTCTCCGAAGAAAGCGACGGCCTTGACGTCTGACCTGCCTAGTGCCTTGAGTCCGTGTGTAGTTCCAGTTAGGAGAGCGCCGCCGCCCTCGAAGACCGTTCCTGTCCTTGGAGTCTTGGTTACGCTGTCTGGACAGCATGGAATGCCGTGCCGGATAACGTTTGGACCAAGAGCTTTAAAGGCGAGCCTCGCGGCGAGAGCTGCACCACAGCCCTGGCATGCGCTGCCTGGAGTGATGGTCATCTCGCTCATGGGGATCTGTGCACGTGTTATTCTTTCAGCCATTTTTTTCTACCTCTTACACCCATGTTACCTTGTCTGATTTACCGCCCTTGGCGTAGTCAAGGATCTTGTCTCCGATCATCTCGAAGTCGTGAACCCTTACCTCTTTACCGCCAAGACCTGCGTGGAACTGCAGTATTTTAGGCTTATCTTCCATATCGTAGAAAGTGTCCCTCACCTTGCTGAAGACGGGCCCGCCCTTGCCTGGACAGATTGACCTGTCGACAACTGCGACTCCTCCTAGCTTCTCCGCCCACTTCAAGAGATCCTTCTCTGGGAATGGGATGAAGCTCCTCAGCCGGATTAGTCCAACCTTTTTGCCCTCTTTCTGCATCTTATCGACTGCAGCCTTGCATGTGCCCGCGATGGTCCCCATGGCTATGATGGCGCACTCTGCGTCCTCCATCTTGTACGCCTCGATCATCCCGTTGCCGTAGCGGCGACCGAATGTCTTGTAGAAGCTGTCCATGGTGTCCTTGAGAATGTCCTCGATTCCTAGGATTGCGTCGTGGTGGCTCTTCCATCGATCCTGTGGGTCTCCGCCGCCCCAACCCCTACTGAATGTTGACACGTCAACCTCGTCGGGGAGGATGCTTGGCATTGCCTTGTTCGGTGGAAGCCACTCGTCGACCAGTGCCTGGTCTGGGATCTCTACTGGCTCTGCGGTATAGCTCAGAACGTATCCGTCGTAACCGACCGCCGCTGGGATCCTGACCCGGGGGTCTTCTGCAATCTTGTAGGCCATGATCAGGGAGTCTAGGATCTCCTGTGCGTCCTCTACGTATAGGTGGCTCCAGCCCGTCCACTGCTGTGACATAAGGTCACTGTGGTCTGGCTGCATGCCCTTGTAGCTCCTGTGGACGACTGCCATAACGACTGGTAGCCTTCCTGTGCCCGTTCCCTGCATGGGGTGGTGCATGTATAGGAGGCCGGGGCCGCTTGTACATGTGAAGGTTCTTGCACCGACACGTGAAGCGCCCTGGACAACTACCTGGCTTGAGAGCTCTCCCTCTACGTTAACAAAGTCAAAGTCCCATTCCGCGTTTGCGTGCATCTCGCTGAGATATTGCGTAATTGTGGTCTGGGGTGTGATTGGGAATGCGCTGGCAACTTGGACGCGTGCAAGTCTGCATGCGACCGCTGCTGCCTTGTTTCCTACCATTACTTCATATGACATTTTAAGCCTCAACTCTCACCATTTCGATTGCGTCTACTGGACACTCGTTTGCACATACTCCGCAGCCCTTGCATGCGGCGTACCTGATGCTTGGCTTCTTTGTCTCCTCGTCCCAGTTAATGGATGTCTCTGGGCAGAAGATCCAGCAAGCCTTGCAGCTGATGCACTTTTCGATGTCAATCTCGGGGGTGAAGACCCTCCAGCTTGACACGTCTTTCAGTACACCGTAGCCACCTACGTGAATGTCGTGCTTCTCTTCAGGTGCGACCTTGACGGTTGCCTGAACAGGGCCCTTGACTTCCTCGTAGCTCCTCCTGACAGCGGCGATGTTCATCTCGCCGATCCTGCCTGGGAAGTTTTTAGCAATAGCCTTCTCAATGGACTCTACGGAAATCAGTCCAGTCACCTTGGCGAACGCGCCCAGGATGGCTGTGTTTGTGATTGGCCTTCCAAGAGTCTCTAGTGCAATAGTAGTAGCGTCAACAGTAGCGACTTTAAAGTCTCCACCTAGCTTGACATCCTCTGGCTCATCCTGCGTATTCAGAATAACCAGACCGCCAGGTAGGAGATTGTCTACAACGCTCTGCTGTTTAGCGATAAGGGGGTCGAGAACGATGCTTATGCCGGGGTTGTGAACGAGTTCACGCTCCCTTACACGGACATCGTCGATTCGGACGAAAGCAGTAAGTGGCGCTCCACGGCGCTCAGTGCCGTACATTGGGATTGCCTGGGAATACTTACCTTCCTCATAAGCAGCTATGGCGATAATCCTTGAAGCCGTTACAGCTCCTTGGCCGCCCCTGCCGTGAAACCTTATTTCAATCAAAGTTTTCCCTCTATGTTAATCGTTAGTCTACCCTCGTAGGTCCTAAGAATAACGATTTCACTGAAAACCTCCCTCGCTGGCATTTAAGGTTGTCTTAATGGGTTTTATTGAATGTAAATAGTATATAGAGAGGGTTGGAAATACATTCAAGATACTCATATAATATTTGACAAATGGGCGAACTCCCTTTTTCTGGAAAAGATGCCTTGATCAGGTGGAAAAAAGGGATCAGGTCAGCCTCTGACTGAGGACGCCTTCCTTGTAGAGCTCCTTGATTTCCTCTTCAGAATAACCCAGATATTCCTTCAACAGCACCTCGTTATGCTCGCCAAGCAACGGGGCCGGACTATGGACCTTTCCGGGTGTCTCGCTGAATTTTATGGGGAAGTTCACCGCCTTATAGTCGCCCAGCAACGGGTGGTTCATGTCGATGACCATGTCTCTTGCGAGGAGGTGGGGGTCTGACGTGGCCTCGCTGGCGTAGTTGATCATTGAGCAGGGGAGACCGATGTTAGCGAAGTAATTCGATGCCTCCAACCGGGTCATGTCCTTGATGAGATCCAAGATCATCTCCTTGGTCACCTCATCAACGCCCAAGGCCATCTTCAGCTTCTCCATTCCTTTGGCCCTGAACCCCATGAGGAAAATGTGTCCGTCCTTGACCGGGTGGATACCCCCGATGTTAATGATGTTCTTGCTGTACTCGTCACGTTCAGCCTTCCTTGTAGCCTCGTCCTTTCCACTGACGAAGTACGTGGTTGTGTTGACGTTGTACGCGAACATGGTATCAAGTTGAGCCACGTCTATCTTCTGGCCGACCCCTGTCTTATCCCGATAACGAAGCGCGGCCAGGATTGCCATGGCAGCCATTGTCCCAGGCGCGAGGTCACCGAATGCCCCCGTTAATGTGTACGGAGGTCCTTCCGGGTCAACATTGTCGCCCTGCTGGCGGGTGAATCCTGAGATTGACTCCGCAATCATGGCGTAGCTGGGGCGTATATTGTACGGACCGGTCTCCCCGAACCCGCTTAAAGCGGCGTAAATGATGTCGGGCTTGATCTTCTTGAGGTCCTCGTACCCGATGCCTAATCGTTCCATGGTACCTGGGACGAAGTTTGTTACAACTATGTCACTTATCTCAACAAGCCCTTGGAAGATCTTCTTCCCTTTCTCGTCCTTCATGTTAATGGCAAGATCTTTCTTGTTGAGATTGAGGTGGTGGAACGTGGGGCTTGCCCCCCCGTACATTGGCCCCCTCTGGCTTAACCTTCCAAGGCTACCCCATGGTGGCTCTATCTTGATTACCTCTGCGCCCATCTCAGCAAGCATCAATGTGCACCATGGTCCGTACCATACGTGAGTCAAGTCTAGTATCCTTACGTCGTCTAACAGTTGATCCATCAAATTCCTCAGTAGGTTTTACTGTAAGTGTAAATATATACAAGATTTTCCATAAGGCGATGGTTTCCCATCAAACCTCGGGATAACCCCGTCTTTATTGTCGTTGATAAACGCGATAATACAAGGTTTCATTGTACAAGCCTTAAATCGTACTGTGCAGTAAACCACTGGAATTAGAAATGTTGGCGGAAAAAGAACAGGGCTTCCGCAAGATGCTTGAGAAGAGCATTGTAGAGAATATCAAGATCGAGCACAAGGTCATCCTCAAGGGACAGTACCAAAAGGCATACGATCTTCTCAAAGACAGCCTTGACACTGGAATCACACCATGCCTCGTCGGCCCACCTGGGGTTGGCAAGAGCCTCCTCGCCCGAAAAGTCGCAGAAGACACGGGCAGGAGCTTTCATGAGGTATTCTTCGACGAGAACGTTACACCTAGCAGGCTTATCGGAAGCTTCGACCCCGCCCTTGTCGTCCGTAACGGCAGGAACATCAGCAGCTTTGAACCGGGTCCGCTGATCCGGGCCATGGTAGAGGGCGGCCTATTCGTCGCACAGGAGTTGAATAGGGCAACGGAGTTCGCCCAGAACAGCCTGATTGCCCCTCTTGAGGAGCGACACTACCACCTATTCCCCATCGGGATGGTGAAGGCCCACGAGAACTTTGCCTTCGTATCAACCCAGAACCCCATCGAGACAGCGGGTACTTACAGGCTCAGCAAGGTGCTAGTAGACCGTATGGGCAGCTGGATAAGGCTTGACTACCCGGACAAGGAGACTGAGATGGAGATCATCAAGGAGAACACTCCAGCTTTCTCACTGCCCGAGAGTGCCCTCAACAAGATATACGATATCGTCAACGAGACCAGAAACACAGCCAGCCTGGAGATACCGGCCTCGCCGCGTTCAGGTATCTTCCTCACCAAACTTGTGAACAAGTACATCGAACGATTCGAGGGTGAGGATGCCGCTATCAAGTTCTTCGCCCCGGCCGTGCTCAGCAAGGAGATGCGTGTGCGCGACGAGGGTAAGACAATCAACATGGTAATTGAGGAGATAGTCGCTAAGAGGCTTGGGTAGTGTCGGAAAACGTCTATATGACCTACCCCTTCCGATATGCTCACTGGTTTATCCCTGAATTTATTACCCGCATGCGCCGACATCGGGAGTGCGAGGACAAGCCTAGCCCGCGTCAGGGTATCAATATGGGCAAGTTACTTCTCCCGCCATTTATGAGGAAGGGCCATCTTACTTTTAATGACCTGGTCAACGTTGCAGTTATCACCAGCAGTGTTGAGAACCAGGGAATTGCAGAGAAAATGGCGGCCGAGATCCTCGTAAACGTGGACCCGGAAGAGCAATTACCAGATCCCAGCCTTGACGGGGAGGATTTCATGAGCCTCCTCCAGAAGGCGGTCGATGACCAGATCGAGGTCACACCTTACGCCAAGGGTCTTGAGAACGAGCTGGGAATGGCAGCCAACGAATCTGCCCCAGACCAGTTCTCAAGTTTCGAGAATAAGCCGGATATCGGCGTCGGTCCTGGCGAGGACGAGCTAATCAAAACAGGTATCAAGTACATCAAGGATATCCGCAAGAAGGAAGCCCGAGAGGTGCTCATGGAGCTCCTCAAAGAAAAACTCCTAAAACTCGGACGCGAGTTCGAGAGGAAGGAAGATTTCAACAAGAGCAGAAACCTGATCCCTTACCAGCCTGGAGAAGACACAGACCTCATCGACGAGGAGCGGAGCCTCGATAACATTCTGGACCTTGGCAGGGCCATCGATGATATCAGATGGGACGATTTCCTGATGAGGCAGCGCCAAAAGCAGAAGCGGCACATCGTGTTCATCCTAGACATCAGTAACACCATGTTCTACGACCTTGAAGGAATCAACAGCATCAGCTACAGCATCATGAGTATGGTGCCGCTGCTCTGGGGCCTCAAGAGGGAAAAATATGGTCTTTGCTTCTACGAGTCAAACACACACGTGGTGAAGGATTTCTACGACGAGGTCAACGTGAACCCGATTCTGGAGGACCTTGTATCCATGATGTTCCTGACTACCACGGAGATGGAGAAGCGGTACAGCCACGGTCGAACATCCATGACGTGGGGCGGTACCCTCCCTGGGAAGAGTTTGGAATGGGGATATGATCAAATTACAGAGATCAGCGAGAGAGGAGACAGGATGGTCTTCATTTTCAGCGATTTCGTGCTCACCCAGCCGGGGGAGGAGACTGAGCAGACCAGCGAGAATTACAGGATTCTACAGAGGATGTCTGATTTGGGCGTCCGTGTTTGCGCCTGCGTCTCACCGCTTGCTCACAAGAGTATATTCAGGCCTTACACCCAGAGTAGCATCGCCGAGATGAAGAAGCTGGGGATCACAATGATCGACACCTACAAGCCCAGCACGTTCCTTGAAGAAGTCCAGAAATTCATGGCAGACGCCTGATTGTTAGGCTTCCTCAAACTTTTCTCTACCTCAAAACGTTTTCACTTGTTGAGAGTTTCTTAATTTTCAAGTCGTCCCATTTTTTTCTTGATATTCTCATTATATATTAATAACCTATTTCATTAATTTTTTTAATAGAGAGAAGCTCTCATTTTATGAGGAAAAAGTAGAGATATTTTCATGAGTTGATGATAAATTGTTGTCAGGTTCTCGATGAAATAAACCTGATTTATCATAAAAAGGGATAAAAAGGGGGATTCTAGTTCAAGTAACGATCAAAACACAGCCTTTTTTGGTGGAATGTTTCCTCCAATAAGAGAGATTGGCCTCCTTTGATATCCACAGTATTCATTTGGGGATCTGATGAACTCGGTTACTCTCATTTTCTGAATGAGACCGTATTTTGAGGAACAACTTCACTAATTTGATATAATCTTCAAAAGACAGACGAGTCCCCCGAACTGGGCGACACGTCCGATATACGGTGAGTCTGGCGGTAATACACTCGTCTTGATGCCCTTGTTCTCGGCTACCTGGAATAACCGCTGTATCCTTCGACGGTGCCGCTCCTGGAACTTTTGGGCGGTGATAATATACTCGACTGCGCCACTCCCATAGACCGCGTTCTCGGCCTCATTCAGCGAGAACATCAAGGTCTCGATGCCGCCCCTTGAGGAAAGCCGTTTCTCAAGGACGCTCATGACCAACTTCATGTCCCCGTCCCCGGCCTCCCTGATCTTGTCACTGAACCCCGATGCGTTGACCAGTTCCATCACGGCGTCCTCGTCCTTCGCCGAGCCCTCAACATACTGGAACGAGACCCTGTTCAGCTCGTAGCCCTTGAGCATCCAGCCCTGGTGCTTCTTGATGTGGCCCATGAAACCGTCATATTTCTTCTTGTCATCCGAGGCGAGTAGAACTGTCTTTATTCCCTGTTTGATGGACGGCCTGAGCTCATCAACCATGCTCTCAAAGAAATTGTACTCGTTGTCGTTCCACGTCTTTACGACCCCGGTTTTGACCGAGTTGCTGAAAACATTCCAGAAAATGGAGCGTTTGTTCTCAAGTCCCACCAGAACTGCAACGGGATAGCCCCTTCTTCTTTTCCTCGGCACAGGGAATCTGATGACTGTTTCAGGTTTAAGGCTTGGGCTCGCGGGTCATGAGGTATGCGAAAGGTATGATGAGAAACGCAACGCCCACGAGAATAGTGTAGAGCGTGAAAGCCGAGTAGCTGTCAGCTATGGCACCCCCTATCAATGGCCCGAAGCACATCCCGATACCGTAGATTGCCTCGTGGACCCCCATTGCTGTACCCAACAACCTTTCCGGAGTTCGTTTGCTGATGAAATCCATTGCGACGGGAGTCATGATCCCTGAACCAATGCCGTAGAAGATTAGGGGCACACCGAAGGTCAAAGCGTTGTTACCGGTTCTCACGAGAAACATTGACGCGCCCATGAAAAGCGAGGCCGTTAACATTGATTTCCACGTCCCCCACGTGACAAGTCGCTGGATGTTGAGGAAAACTAGCCCCCTAGTTCCATTTGTGATTGTTAGGAGCAGGCCGATGATGGACGCAGACAGCCCCACCACCTTCATATGCCCTGGGATTATTGCCATGTAGATGCCGAGGACGAGAGTGAAGGGTATCAACGTGATATAGGCGAGAGATAGCGGCAGTAGCTCGCTCAAGGTGGCTCTCTCATGGCTTGAGACGTTCAGTAACTCGATTCTACTCCTCATTCTGGTGAAGACCAGTACAATACTGACCGCGATGAGCCCCGCTTGACTGTAGAAGAAGAGATCGTACCCATAGGCACTGGAGACAAGCCCACCGACGTATGGCCCAACCGTGAACCCGCTGATCCAGGCGAGGTTGTACCTAGCGAGGGACTGTGTAAGCTCCTCTCTGGGCGATATTTGCGCTGTCAGTGTGCTCGCTGCGACCCAAAACGTCCCGGACGCCAAACCGAGGAGCCCCCGGAGGATCATTATCTGGGGGATAGTTGAGACAAAGGCGAATAATGCCATGGTTACCATTCCCGTACCCGTAAAGACGAGATAGAGGGTCACCTTTTCAAATCGGTCCAACAGGTAACCGCTGACGAGGGTGAGGGCAGTGTAGATAACGTTGCCTACTGCCCCAATCAACCCAAGATCCGTGTAGCTTGCTCCAAGTGTCTCAGCATAGACGGGCAGGAGGAAAGTGGTCGTACCAAGCCCTGTTGACGTCAGGAATATCGTGACGTAGAGTACCCAGAGAATCGATCTACGCTCGGCGTCATCCATGACACATGGGTGCGCCTCGGCTGTTAAAAATATGTTTTAGAGCCTGGCCATATCTTTGATGTTACCATAGAACATCTTGTAGATATCATCGTCGTTGATGACCCCGTCCGCCTTGAGCTCGTTGCAAGCCTGCACCTGGGCCTCAAGGACGTTGATTCTCCAGCCTCTCGGGAAGAACGTGCTGTCTGTGCCGAACAGTACCTTGTGGCTTCCACCGGTAGTAATCATCTTTCTGAATATCTGCTTCAGGTCGATGTCGTATGGCAGGTACTTCATCCAGCTGTTGCTGCCGCTGCTGTCGCCGAATACGTTGTCGGTCTGGTACTGCATCATCAGTAGCTCCCTGAACCATCCTGCCCCGAAGTGGGCGATGATGAAATTGAGGTCAGGGTAGTCCTTGCTGGGTACCTGAATATCGATGGGGTTGCCGTTACGCAGGTCGGCCTGACCTCCGATTGTAATACCGAAGTGGAGGAAGACCAGCATATCGTTCTCTTTACATGCGTCGTAGACCGGGTAGCAAGGCTCGTCATAGACTTTGAGCCCCGTCCAGCTGGATGGGTAAAGCTTGATCCCCTTGAACCCGTCCTTGGCGGCCTGTTTTACCTTGGCTGCCGCCTCATCTTCCTTGGGGTTTATGTTGGCGTAACCGATAAACCGGTCCGGGAACCTTTTCATGGTCTCCTTGAACTCGTCGTACGCCTCGACCCCAACCATGACACCCATGGACTCGATCCCGTACTTGTCCAGCTCGTCAACCCATTTCTGGGCGGTGTCCCAGGTCTCATCCGGGAGCTCAATACTTGTCATGTCAGTGCGTGTAGCGGTTCTAGACGTGAAGCTCGTAACGGTTCTGCCCCGCTTGAGCCAGTTCTGCATCGTGCTGGCTGTGAAGTAGTGGGCGTGAGCGTCGATAACTGGTATTCCTGCCTTGCTGATCAAATTGGTCTTCCTTGTATTGGATGGGCGGATTATATTTGATGCGTTTTAACGCCAGGGTTCCTCGGAAGGAGGATGAAAACATTAGAATGCAGAGGACCCTGAGGGCTTTACGAGCCATACGCCATCTTTTCAACCCTACAAAAATAACCCTTCTTTTGAAACATTTATCCCTGACCTCCCGCGTAATCCATGCGAAGCCACTTGAGCGATGAGCGAACCAAACTCCTGAAACAGCTCTCAGACGAGGAGCTTGACTTATTCACACTCACCGGTGGCATAGACATGGAAACCGCGGATCAGATGCGCGAGAACGTCATCGGCATCACCAAGATGCCACTCGGGGTCGCTGAGAACTTTATTATCAACGGAAATCCTGCATTGATACCAATAGCCACAGAGGAGAGGAGTGTAATCATGCAGGCCAGTATCGGCGCGGGGCTGATTCCCGAGGGGTTTACAGCCTATACCTCGGGAAACATCATGCTCGGGCAGATACAGGTGCTTGAAGTCCCGGACATGGACGCCGCCGAGGAGGCCGTCCTCGCTGAGAAGGCGGCACTCCTCGTTGACGCCAACACGCTCTCAAGGTCAAGGAAAGCCGTCGACCTCCAAATCAAGAGGTTGGACACAGCCGTCGGCGAGATGCTCATAGTCGAGATATTCACGGACGTAAGGGACTCCATGGGGGCCAACTTGATTGACTCCATGTGTGAGCTGTTAGCCCCAACAATCGCGAGGATTACCGGTGGACGAACCCTCCTCCGGATACTATCAAACTTGGCAACACGAAGAGTGGTTACGGTAGCCGCCCGCGTTCCAGCAGAAAACCTTGGGTCTGATGTGATTGATGACATCATAGCTGCGGACGCCTTCGCATGGGCTGACCCATACCGGGCGGCCACGAGCAACAAGGGCATCATGAACGGCGTCATAGGCGTTCTCCTAGCAACCAGCAATGACACCAGGGCCGTAGAGGCGGGAGCTCACAGCTATGCATCAATCACCGGGACGTATAGGCCGCTCACCAAGTGGAGAAAGGCCGATAACGGCGACCTCATGGGCACCCTAGCGATGCCCATGGGCGTCGCGACAGTAGGCGGTGTAATCCAGTCACATGAACTCGCAAAAGTGGTTCTAAGACTGATGAACGTGGAGACCGCGAGGGAATTGGCAATTATCGCTGGTAGCGTGGGCCTTGCTTGCAACCTGGGGGCTCTCTACAGTATGGTCACTGAGGGCATCAAAAGCATCCAAGACTAGAGAACAAGACAATCAACTTTCTCCGATGGTATCCATTGGGTATATTTACCTCGGAGACCGTGATGATTCTGAAAGAAGTTGACATCAATGAAACTCTCAATCGAACCAAGGAAGGCGTCAGCCGAGGACGTAGCTGAGATTTATGCAATCACGGGCACCAACGGCGCCGACAACGGTATTGACAGGCTCATCGACCTCATGGCTAACAACGGTCAGGCGTTTTACCGGTCAACAAAGGAGATGATCGCTCAGGGACCTGGTGGTTTTATTGGTACCAATGACGTGGTCCTCATCAAGGTCAACAGCCAGTGGGGAGAGCGAGGCGGGACCAACAACGACCTCGTGTCCAGCATCATCCGGGTCATCCTCGACCACCCGGAAGGCTGGACGGGGGAGATAATTGTGGCGGACAACGGGCAAGCTCAGTACGGTGGCGCTGGAAAAGGCGGGAGCCTCGACTGGCCCATGAACAACGCGCTCCAGAAGACGCTGTCGGCCCAGAAGGTCGTTGACATGTACGCCACCAAGAACAAAGTTTCGACCTGCCTATGGGACGAGTTCACCAGTAACCTGGTCCAGGAGTTTGCAGAGGGCGATAACGAGGATGGGTACGTGGTCAACACAAACGTCATCCCGTCAACGGGCACGATTGTCTCGTACCCGAAGTTCACGACTCCCTACGGCACCCAGGTCAGCTTCAAGTATGGGATCTACACGCCCGAGATCGATGACTACGACGTTGACAAGCTCAAGGTAATTAACGTCCCTGTCCTCAAGAGCCACATGATCTACGGAGTCACGGCCGCCATCAAGCACTACATGGGGGTCCCGAGCGACAAGCTCACAGCGGGACTCGGGTACAGGGCGCATCGAACCGTTGGCGACGGTGGTATGGGGACGGTGATGGCCCAGACGAGGGTTCCTGTGCTCAACATCATAGACGCCATCCACATCAACGCCATTCCCAAGGATGGCCCAAAGACGCCGTATGACCACGCCACCGAGGTAAACATCATAGCTGCGTCAACTGACCCGGTTGCCATTGATTATTGGGCATCAAAGAACATCCTTTGCGTCGCATGCGCCGAGAATGGCGACGAGCTATCAACGCTGGATCCGGATAACACAACCGAGAAGGACTTCGGTTACTGGCTGAGGGCGTCTATGGAAGAGCTCAACGCCGCGGGCTGGGGCTTCACCCTTGATCCATCAAGGATCACGGTTCACGTGGACTAGCCCGAAAACACTCATATCCAAGGGCTAGAATCACAACATGTCTCAACTTTGTTTATCTCACTTGTAATCCTAACCTCGTTGGCTATCTTCTGGGGCGTGAGCCTCCAGAACGTTTTACGAAACTGGGGTACAAATGCGGGGAGCACGTCAGGGGAGAACCCAATTAGCCCTTCCTTCACCATCGCATTAATTGGTACCCTATTTCTGTTCGCCGAGTCCCTCGTATTCGCGTACCTCGGCATAACTCGATGCAATTCAAGTGCTATCGGCATACTTTTCACACCACCACTCGCCGTCCAAATATTTGGAACCATATTTTACGCTCTCGGGGCACTCCTCCACGCTTGGAGCGTCAGGGTGCGGGGCAGATACGCCGTCTCCTGGGCGATGTCAGAGGATCACAGGATAATAACTGATGCCCCGTACAGCGTCGTGCGCCACCCCTCGTACCTCGGCTACCTGTTGATGATCGTTGGAATGACACTGATATGGGGTAACACGGTCACCCTGGGTCCATGGATCGCGATCCCCGGCTACTATTTTGTCTCAATTTATGAAGAGGCCATGCTGATTGAACAGTTCGGCGAAGAATACCGGCGATACATGAACGATGTCGGTGCTTTTATTCCAAGACTCGCATGGCCTCGGGAAGTTCAAGGAGAGAAGTGATGACGCCGTCGGGCTCGTAGCCCTCGATGCGAGGCTGCTCCCTGGTCTTGATCCAGATAACCTTCATGCCAGCGTCAATGGCCCCCACGATGTCCCCCTTCATGCTGTCACCGATGTGAACCGTTTCCTCCGGCGCGATTCCCAGGTCATCAGTTGCGGCATGGTACAGCTTCACGTTGGGTTTAACCCACTTCACCTCGTCGCTGAATGAAAGTGCCTCGAAATATCCGAGGATGCCATATTCCTCCATTACCTGCCTAACGAGCCTGCCCGGGCTAACACCCGTGACGCTCACAAGACCGACCTTGTAACTTTTAGTATATTCAAGTGCCTCAAAGACGCCCTCTTTGAGCTTGGGCGGGTCACACATGAACGAGTCCTCGTAAATTGGTACCATTTTTTCAAGAACTCTCTCGTCCTCGACCCCCAGGAGCCTCAAGACCTCGCCCACTATCTCGATGGTCTCAACGTGTCTGTGATCCTCGGCCCTAATCACTCTCCCGCTATACCTGAACCCGCCGATGTAGGCGTCCTCGACAACACAGTCATCAAAGCTGTACTCGTGCTCAACCAGCGTCTTCTTCAAAGCGGGTAACCTGAACTCGCCGTAGTTGCGGTTATAGACAAGCGTGTTCCAGAGGTCATAGGTAACTGCCTTGATTCGCATATCCATACCCTGAGCCGCCAAGATATAACTCAATAGCTAGACCCTACCGGAGCGCCGGTTTGGAATGATAACGTTCTACTACGAACCCAACGAAACATTTTCACCTTGCCCAAAAACGTTTTTCGCGTATACCCAGTGACTGGAACAAAGGAAGCCGTTTTAGGGCTTGTTTTTATGAAATGGTGCGTCCGCCGGGACTCGAACCCGGGTCATTAGCTTGGAAGGCTAATATTCTACCACTATACCACGAACGCAGCGAAACAAACAGAATGTGGAACAGGATAAAAGGGTTTACTCCACGGGAACCATTATCTCGGTTTTCCAAGTCTCCGGGTTGTCCTCGTCGATGAACGAACCGTAGCTGAGGTTAAACTCGTCAGGCTGGTACGTGGCCTCAAGGCTGCACAACGCGGAGCTTAGCTTCAAGCCATTCTTCTCAATGTACTCGTTCAGCTTATCGTAGTAGAATTCAATGGGGTTATGTGTACCGCTGAAAACGATGAAGGCGACTCGGAGCTCGGGCATCTGCTTCGTTTCAAGACCGTTGACCGCCGAATCAATTGGGATCATGATCTCCTTCCTGCAGTCCGGTGTATCCTTGGGGTCGTAGTAGAGAACCATGGTGGGGTCATGTGGTGTTGCACCCGCCTTGTAGACCTCGCCGCTGAACCGTGCGCCCTCGATAACGTCGTCCGCACCCGCTGGCAGGACTTTGAAGGCAACCAGTTCCTTAACCGTGGTCTTTACGCCTATTTTATCGATCATGTTGAACCCATACACGAGCCGCTGTTAATAATGCTTAGTATAGATTGATAGCCTTGTCAAGACGGCTCAGGAGTACGATGTTGCTGGGCTCGTGCTCGTCGATAACTTTGTAGCTGGACGCCTCCGCTATCTCCGCCGCGAACTCTTGGATCTCGTGGAACCACGCCATCTCTTTGTAGCTAAACCTCGCCCTAGCCCCGCCTACACTCATCGCCCCCTTGGGTTCCATATACGTCGCGTTGCTCAGCTCCGCTAACCTGCTGTAACCCTCGGCGTTGTGCATGTTCAGTTTCGGTACAAGGGTGTGCCTCAGGACTGTGGGGCAGCTGAAGCTGTTCAGCAGCTCAAGGGTCTCCATCACTTTATCCCACGCGTTGGGGATCATCGGCCGACATGTCCTCTCATACGTTTCCCTGTCCGGGGCGCAGAGACTGATATACAGCTGGGTCGGCTCTGAGCTCAACTCAGAGAGAACCTCGGGCGTTGTACCGTTTGTAACGATGAATACTGATTTGAAGGCCCTTGATTTGTAGGCGTCCACCATTTCCCCGATCCGAGGGTATAGTGTCGGCTCCCCTTCCAAACTGATTGCGGCGTGGATCGGGTCGCACGCCTCCTTCCACATCTCCCTTTCAACGTTCGGGTTACCACCGAAGCCGGACATCTGCTTTCTGTGCTCGTCGATGCATCCGTCGATAATATTCTCAGGGTCCTCCGGGAATTCTATTGGCTGGGTCTGTTTCCAACCTACCCCGAGAGTCTCGGGTGTCGCCCTCCAGCAGAAGAGACAGCTCTGGGTGCAGTGCCCCACACTGGGGGTCATCTGCAAGCACCGGTGGGTGGGTATCCCGTAGAACCTGTTCTTGTAGCAATTCTCCTTCCCCTTAGTGTTCAGGCTCCTGCTTTGCCAGTGACAGGTCTTCACCGCGCTGTGGCTGCCCACAAGCCCGTACTTCTGCTTGGTGTATAGGGCACGCAGTTCATCAGGGAAGCTCATGATGAGAAAATGATGTAAAGGTAAGATATCAATGAGACTGTGAACACAATGACCTTCTGGGACGCGTTGGACGAGATCGTCGAAAAGCACAGGATCGTAATCGACAGGCCAGAAGGGTCTCCACATCCTAGATTCCCCGATTCGATATACCCCCTGGATTACGGTTACCTCGACGGAACGAGCGGAGGAGACGGCTCGGGAATTGATGTCTGGCGAGGGAGCAATAACCAAAAAACGGTTGTGGGGACAATAATCACAATCGACTTGCTAAAATCCGATACAGAGGTTAAAATCCTGGTCGGCTGCACCGACGAGGAGGTGGAGATCGTGCTGCGGTACCTCAACTCGTACACCCAGAGCGGGATACTAGTAAAAAGAGAGGATTAGTACCCGTAGATGGCCTGGAACTTTTGCTCCAGGTAGTTTATGAACGGCTTCACCACCAGTTTCGAGCCTGCGACGTGCTCCACCAAGTCTTCCGGGTCGTAGAGGTTTCCGTATTTGTACACGTTCTCCCTGAGCCACTCCTTGGTTTCCTTGAAGCTGCCGTTGGCGATGTGGTGCTTCCACTCTGGAAGGTCTTTCTCCAGCTTTGTCAGCCAGACACCGTCGTAGATGTTGCCCAACGCGTAACTAGGGAAGTACCCGAACAACCCTGCTGCCCAGTGGGTGTCCTGCATAACGCCCTCGCTGTCATCATTGATCTCGACGCCCAGGTACTCCTCGTATTTCTGGTTCCAGACCTGCGGGAGCTCCGAAACCTCAAGGCCCCCGTTGAACAGGTCTCTCTCGATCTCGAAGCGGATGATTATATGCATACCGTAGGTCACCTCGTCGGCCTCGATCCTGATTTTACTCGGGGTAACATAGTTGGTTGCCTTGAGCATCTGTTCCTCGGATATGTCCTTGAACGTGTCACCGGTCAACTCCCTGAGCCGAGGCATGTAGTAGCCCCAGAACTCTGGGCTCCTGCCCACCATGTTCTCGATGAACCTGCTCATGGACTCGTGGACGCCATAGCTGGTGCTCATACCTGTGGAGGTGTACATCCACTCCATGGGTAGCCCCTGCTCGTACAGGGCATGTCCGCCCTCGTGGAGGATGGAATAGATGCTGCTGATGAAACGGTTCTCGTGGTAGTTTGTCGTTATCCTGACGTCGGTGTAATATCCAGTTGTGAATGGGTGCTCGGTGGTATCGATCCTGCCGCCTGCCATCTCGGATTTGATGTCATAGAGCATGAACTTGGCCATGTCCTCGCCAATCTTGACCTGAACATCCTCGGGAACGGACCTCTCAAGGAAATCAACGTTTGGCTGTTCCTGGTCCATTACCTTCTTCATGCCGTGGATGAGCCCCTTTTTCATCTCGTCGAAGATGCGGGTGATGTTCGCCGCGGTCATCTTCGGCTCAAAACTGTCGATCATGGCATCATAGGGCTCCTTGGCACCCTTGATATCCATCAGCAGGGTTGCCTCTTTCTCCTTTAGCTCCTTGATCTTCGTCAGCTCAGGCATGAACCGCTTCCAATCCTTGGCCGCCTTGGCTTTTTTCCAGACGTTGACACCAATCGTCTGCTGCTTGGCTATCTCGACAACAAGGGCCTCGGGAAGCATGGTTGCCTCATCATAGGCTTTCCTGGCGAGGTACACGTTCCTCTTCTGGACGTTATCAAGGCTACCGTAGTCCTTGTGCTTCTGAAGGGACTCGATTAAACTGCCTGATTTTGGGCTAGTAAGCATCTGATGCGCTACCTTCTGGATCCAGGCCAACTGCTCGCTCTTCAAGCCGACGCCCCTAGGCGGCATCTTGGTCTCCATGTCCCACTGGAGGATAGCCCCCGCACTTCCAACCACCGCGAGTTCCTTAGTCATATCGAGGAGTTTTCCATATTCCTTTGTAATCGTCATAATAAACAGTAAAACTGAGTCGAATATCATGCATTAATGTTTCTAAAAACATTCACGTTATAATCATTGGACCCATTGAATTCGTGAGGGACCGTGAGGCATAGATATCTCTACACAAGCGTCTTGTTTGTCCTGCTTGGCGCGCTCGTCTTCTACTCTAACTATGATATTGAGACAATCCAAGTTACCCCTGATCTCGATGAGAGGACGCTTCTCAACTACTCTACCCCCGAGCAAGACCCACTCCCGCATCGCATCCTAGTGAAGGTGAACACCACAGGGCTTATCCAGATAACATATACCACGAACGGGGAAGCCCAGACGATATTCACCGACGACGGCTCGGGAAAATTCAACATATACCCAACGGAGACCATTTTTATTGAGTTCAAGAACCCCACTAGCGTAACGGGGACCGTGAAGACAACTTTCTACCGTGATTCCTGGAACTACACCGCGTATGTTCTGGTCGCCGTAGGGACTCTATCCTGTGTTTTATGGCTAAGAAAAACGGATGAGTCCTGCGGCAAAGAGATTTAACCGCAATAAACAAACTATTCTCGATTGGTATGGGAAGACTTGATGGAAAAGTCGTCATCATTACCGGTGGCGGGAGGGGAATCGGGTATACCACCGCCCATCTCTTCAGCGACGAGGGAGCAAAGCTCGTCATCAACGATATTGACGAGGCGAGGGGACGAAAGGCAGCCGACGAGATAAACGAGAAGGGCGGAAAAGCAATTTTCGTATCGGGAGACGTCTCCTCCTGGCGCCTTTGGGAGAGGATAGTGGCAGAGACGATGAAGGCGTACGGCAGGATTGATGTCCTTTTCAACAACGCCGGTATAAGCATCCACAAGAGCCTGGAAACCACGGAAGAGGAGTGGGATCGGGTTATTGACGTGAACCTGAAATCCGTTTTTCTTGGATCAAAGGCCGTTGTGCCCATAATGAAGAAGCAGGGACGGGGCAACATAGTCAACAATGCGTCAGAGATTGGGATTGTGGGTGCGAAGAACCTGCTCGCCTACGGCGCGGCCAAGGGCGGAGTAGTCCAGATGACAAAAGGGCTCGCTCTGGACCTCGCATCAACTGGGATCCGGGTTAACGCTATCTGCCCCGGCATCACAGCCACGCCGCTTGCGCTCAAGGGCATAGCTGATCACCCCAACCCGGAGGAGCGGCGAAACTACCTTGAAGAGGGCGTTCCATTGCGCAGGATGGCAAAGCCCATTGAGCAGGCGAGAGCCGTTCTGTTCCTCGCAAGCGATGACAGCAGCTTCATGACCGGGACGAGCCTCATCGTTGACGGCGGCTGGACAGCCAAGTAGCTAGAACATTGGAGGCGTGAACACATCATAGATGAGGAGCTCCTCCTCAACGTCGTATGTTCTGTGTCTCACCCCCTTTGGGACTACTACGAACACACCGGTCTCTAGGGCAAAATCGCCCCTATCTTCAATCCACATAGTCGCCTTGCCTTTGAGGACGTAGATGATGTCTGCCTCTTTTTCGTGGACATGCTCCTCTATCTTGGAACCCACTTTACACCTGACAACAAAGCAGGTGATCTCCCCGCCGTCCTCCTTCTCAGAATATAGGGGTCTCATCACTACGTTTTCCAGAAATGGATGTGCTGTTTCTTCCGTTGAGTCAAGTTTGCGGACGATGCTCATGGATAGAATATGGCGCAGGTATGGAAATGTCTTATTCTAGCATCGTCTCCACGCTCTTTCCGATGAGCTTCTTGCGCCTCCTGTGTGCCTTGAGGAACCGGTTAACATCCTCCGCCAACTCTATCTTGCATTCCAGACATGATCTGCGGTTCGACGTACACGCATCTCGGATCCACTCCACCTCCTCGTCCGACTCGGTGAGCAGGAAGTAATGGAACTGGAAGAGTGGGCAGTTCGCTCTATCCTCAGGAACATTGGCGTATTCTATCTTCTTCTCCACTAGTTCCGGCACATCGGTCATGTAGATAGCCGTCTCGGGCTGGCTTGATGACATTTTGGCGGTCCCAGTGAGCCCCGGAAGCATCCTACCATGTATCTGGGCAGGTTTCGGGTATCCAAGCTTCCTGGCTATATCCCTTGTCAGTCTCCAATACGGGTCCTGGTCTATGCCCGCTGGAATCAGGCAGGGAACCGGTTCACCGGCCCTTTCCGATTCAAGGAAGCACGGTGCTGCCTGCATCGACGGGAAGAACATCATCCCGAGGTTTGATTGGTCGTTGAATCCGAAGACAGCCCGCATAGTAGACCCGGTGATCTTCTTGGCCACCTTGAGGGCGATGGGGAACAGCTTTGAGGCGTGCCTCATATTCACGATGAATTCAGTGTTGTCTGGGTCAAAACCGAGCGCCATTAGGTCCAACGCGTTCTCATGGACCCAGTGGCTGGTAATAGTTTCATCCAAATCCTCCTTTAGGAGCATTTTCTCGTCATCCGTGAACTGGAACAGCAGTTTGCTTCCGTACGTGTCCTGGAGATGCTTCGTGAATATCCATGGGATGAGATGCCCAAGGTGAACGGGACCCGAGGGGCCCCTGCCGGTGTACAACGAGAACTTGCCGCCTCTGTCATGGTGGTCCAGAATTTTGTCCAGGTCACGATGCGAGTAGAAAACTCCCCTACGAAGCATGAAATGAAATCGACCTGAATGATCCCGCATACGATCCAGGTCACCGTGGTTGAGTGGTTTTGTGCCGAACTTCTCGACGAGGTTATCGTAATCTATCTTCCCTGAGACTTCCCATGGGGTGAGGACTGCTTTATTGGCCACAATAACTCGATACACCTCACTCCACGGGCTTGATGAGGTACTCGTCGAGTACCTCTCTCGCCGCCTCCCTTTTCTCCTGGAAGTCAGTTAAGAACGATTCCACCCTCTTTGCCAGCTCCTTCTTACAATGACCGCAGAGAATCTCGCCGTTCTTGCAGGACGTCTCCCTCTCCACAAGCGCCTTGTCGTCGTCCTCGAATAGGAAGTAGAAGTAGGCGTAGACGTTACATATCTCGGGCCTGCCGCCCAGATCCCTCTGCTCCTCGACGGTGGGCCGTCCACCCGTAAAAGCCCTCATGACCTTCTTTCCCGCCTTCTTCGGCGGATCCGTGGTGAAAATGGCCGTTTCTGGCTGGCTTGCACTCATTTTTCCACCCTCGGCTAAGCCTGGGAGGAACTTGGCGTGTATCTGGGCTGGCTTGTAATACCCGAGTTTCTGGGCAATGTCCCTTGTTACCCTCCAGTATGGGTCCTGATCTATGGCTGCCGGAATCAGACACGGGATGTTCCTGCCCTCCCTGTCGGATTCAAGGAAGCAAGTCATCGCCTGCATGGCCGGGTACCAGATTTTCCCGATGTTGTCGCTGTCCGTAAGTCCGAACACTGCCTTTGCCGTGCTGAAGGTGACTTTCTTGGCTACCCTGAGCGCGATCTTGTATAGGTGCTCGATGTCCTCGGTATCGCTGAATATATGGGTCTTTCCCGGTGCCATTCCACAGGCAATTACATCCAAGGCGTTCTCGTAGGCATAACTCACGGCTTCATCCAGTGACAGGTCTGCCCTGTGGAGGAACTTTTCATCGTCAGTCATCTGGAAGTACATATCGGCACCGAAAGCCTTCTGGAGGTACGCGCAGAAGAACCATGGAACCAGGTGACCTAGGTGTACGTTTCCCGAGGGCCCTCTACCAGTATAAAGCCCGACCTTGTTTCCCTTCTCATACTCCTTAATCCACCACTCTGTGTCCCTGTGGCTCAGGTAAACGCCTCTCCTCAACTGGAGGTGCTTGTACCCGGCGTGCTCTGCAATCTTGTCCTCAATCTCAGGCGTCATCCTCGATACTCCAAACTGCTCGATGAGCTTGTCGTAGTCGATATCACCTTTTACCTCCCAGGGAGTCACTACCATTTCCTGCTTCGGTTCATCTGTCATTGTTGTTCGCCTCTTGTATGGACCGCACTATAAGGGTTTACAGTGCTGGCGTACGAGCTAGGGGGTTTACGAAAATCAGTTTCCTCGCTTAGGAGGAACCCGTCCAGTCCAAGTGATACACACTCATCCCTATCTCCACTTTACAAAGTATTAGTATATTTAATAAGGTATCTGAAGCCGCCCTGATTACGATGATGGGAGTTTTCTCGTCATGATCAAGACATCCATGTACTCGTCGTTCTGGAGGACGCCTTCGGGTATCCTGCCAGTTACTTTGTAACCCATTTTCTCGTAGACATGGACCGCCCGCTCATTCTTTTCGAAGACCTCAAGTTGCATGGTCTTGAGCCTCATATGGATGGCATGTTTCTCAGCCTCCTTCATGAGGTCAACCCCGATACCAATATCCCGGTACCCCTTCTTGACCGAGATCCCGAGGCTTCCAACGTGGCTCATCTTTCCAAAATGAGGACGAACCTCAACAATTCCAACCAATCGCCCATCGACCTCGGCGGCGATCATAATCATCTTGCCCTTCTCAAGTTTTTTCAAGTTATCCGCGAGCCAGTCAATCTCATGTTCCCTGGTCTTTTTGGTGTTCATAAGGATCATAGCATCCTCCTCGACGAGGCTGTTGATGAACTCAAGGGCATCATCTATATCCTCCCACTTGGGAGTTCTGAGAATAACCTCCCTGCCATCCTTGGCAGTGAATACGTATAGGACAGTGCCAGGGCTGAGTTGGATCATGTTTCAGGAATAGGGTGGTGGATATAAAAAAGTCTAGGATTCTAGGATCTCAAGGATCACCCTTTCCAGAAGCTTGCCCTCTGGAGGGTTCTCGATGATCTCTCCCTCGACCGCTCCCTTCTTGTTCAAAATGAACATGTGGGGGATCTTGACAACCTTGAACTCGTTCACCTGTACCGGGCTTGGTGGGCATGCCCATAGGTTGTTTGGGTTCTTGGCATCTCTCATCAGGTGACCGAAGACACGGGTCTTCAACCCGGTTTTCTCCTGTATCTGAGCAAGGATGGGGGATGTTCCTGAAGCAGTCAGGGCACCACTCCGCGCTGAATGCGATGATGGTGTACTTGTCTGCGTGGCACTTGATCTTCGTGACTGCCTCCCATTCGAGTCTGTAGGACTCGTACTGTTCCATGTATTTTGGGGCCTTCTCCTTGTTTGCCTCGATATACTCCATTACGTCCTCTGAGCACTCGATGAGGTTCTCTAAATCGTACATACGGGGAGGGAGGTGAACGGTTGGATATAAACCGGTTACTTGCCGCCAGTCCTGAGCGTATCTGCGAATACCTTTGGTAATCCTGTGTCGATTGTTCGTTCAGTAATCAGATTGATTGGGTACTTAACCCTCCTGAACTCAACAGACAGTGCATCATCGGTGTCTATGATCGCGTAGCACGCCCGCGGGTCACCGTCCTTGGGTTTACCAACGCTTCCATCATTGATGATATGAATTCCAGCGACCTGTCTATGATACGGCTTGTGAGTATGTCCACATAACAAGACATCAATGTCCAGTGGCTCAAGAATCCGCATCAAGATACTCTCGGGCCTGTCCTCGTAGAGGTACTCGTTGATCTTCCTTGGGCTCCCGTGGATTAGGAGGAATCTGAGGCCGTCTACAGTGAACTCTATCTTGCTATGTAGATTTCTAAGGAACTCCTTGTTATCAGCGGTGACGTGTTCTGATGTCCAATCAATACTCGTCTGGCCATTTCTCTTTTCCTCGTTCGTTACATAGGCGCACCCGCAATCAGCCTTATCGAACCCGACGCCATCGTCGTAGTTGCCCATGACGGTTGGAAACTCAAAATACCGTATTGTATCAATTACCTGATTTGGTGTTGGCCCGTAGCCCACAAGGTCTCCCAAGCAGTATGTTTTGTCGACACTCTGGGTCGCGATATCATCGATGACATTCAATAAGGCAGGCTGGTTGGCGTGTATATCCGATAAAAAAGCCAGCCTCATATCTAATTCAGGCACTCGCTGAGATAAATGGGTTCTCGACGTATCTTACCAACGGAACTTGATACAATATAATCAATATACGCATATATTTTCTATATAGTTTTCACGTTTAGGCAATATTTATCCATTAATTATATCTATCCCGTGCCTGATTTAGATTGTTAAGGAGATATCAATGCCATCAACATCCGGCGAGGAACTGAGAAAGGTACAGGTTACGGGCGGGTCAACGTTCATCATCTCACTCCCAAAGCCCTGGGTTGGGCAGATGGGGCTCCAGCGTGGAAGCGTGGTCAAGATCACACAGAGGGATGATATGACCCTTATCCTAACCCCGCAGGGAGCCGACTCGCAAGACAATCAACGAAAAGCTATAATCACTCCCGCTGCCGATGACACGCCAGGGAGTATAGTGCGGAGGGTCGTTTCCGCTTATCTCATGGGGTATAACCTCTTGCAGCTCCGGTCAAATCAGCAGAGGCTCGGTAGCGGAGTAAAGTTCCAGGTCAAGGATTTTACCAGGAAGAAACTGGTAGGGACCGAGATATTATCAGATCTGCCCCACGATCTTACACTCCAGGTACTGCTGAGCTACGCCGAGCTGTCCGTGAAGGACGCGCTTCGCAGGATGGGCGTCATCGCGGCGGCCATGCACAGGGACGCCCTCGTGGCTCTCGGCATGGACGAGACACACTTGGCCAGGGAGGTTGTGGCCATGGACGACGAGGTGGATAGGTTCAACCTTTACATCGTCAGACTCCTCAAGGTCGCGGTAACGGACGGACATGTACTGAAGGAAAGTGGCCTGAACTCTCCACGGGACTGTCTTGGCTACAGGCTCATAACAAAATCCGTGGAGAGGATGGCGGACCACGCCGTGAATATTGCCCAGAATCGTCTAGCATTGACACTTACAACCGTGAATGATGAGATACTGAACGAGTTGACCCGGCTCAGCGAGTTCGCGCTGGAGGTATTCGAGAACGCAATGGAGTCCGTGTTTGACGAGGATTACAGCGAGGCCGATGAGGTGCTTGAACTGGAGCTCAAAACCCGTGAGATGGAGGCTGAGGTACTGCACAAGATACTGAAGCAGGCGAACCCCGACGAGATACCTGCCCTCAGGCTCATCATCGAGAGCATCTCAAGGACCGCCGAGTACGGCGCGGACATCGCGGAGACGGTGCTCAACATGACGGTCAGGGACGCTGTCATCGAGGCGTGAGCCTCTTTCCGAATCTTTTTTAGTCAAGTACGCCACGCTTGAATGCGGCGGGACCGTGGTCAAGCTTGGTACGATTCGCGGTTCGGGATCGCGAGATCCCCGGTTCGAATCCGGGCGGTCCCACCATTTCTTAAAACAAGCCCTAAAACGGCTTATTTAGCTCCCGCCACTGGTATTAAGCGAAAAATTTTTTCGATATATGCGGTAACCGCATATAAGAAAAACTAGGAAACGGAGAGTTTCTTACTGCTCTCCCAGAGTCCGTGGATGTTGCAGTGGCTAACGGCGTTGATGGTGCCCGACGCGCTGGCCGTGAAGTGGAAGTCAGCGTTGCTGCCCGTTACGATTGGGCCCTCTCCGTGGCTGTTGAACGTGGTTCTTCCCAGATCGTAAGTAAACTTGCTGTCGTCTGGGGTGTAGTAGACTTGGATCCACCTGATGTGATGTTCTACTGTGTTGGGGTGGGCTATCTCCTTTCCAACCCTTACGTTGAGTTTTATCCACTCCCCTTCCTTGACTGAGTCAGGGCCTGTGATGGCCGGTACGTGTTTCTCGCTCTTCCAGTCTGCAGACTGGACCTTGTCACCTATTTTTGATCCCATATTAAATCAGATATTATTTTGAATGACGGTTAAAAAAGGGTGCCTAATCCCCCCGATGACACGTTGGCAAACGTTAAGAATGCCCTGTTGCGGACCCCTCGGTACGAAAAAACCGTGTTGGGAAACATCAGCGATGAAGGACTCGACGCGATCCTGGACCGCGCAAGAAGGAACAAGAGGTATCAGAGAGTCCGTGAAGGATTCAAAGTATAGGGGCGGTATTCATTCAGATGCTATTGCCTGTGTTGAGAATTAAATGGGGAAGGAAGCCCTTTCGGGCTCAATGGCGTCCCTATTGGGCGACTATCATCAAGAAGCTGAATTTGGTAATAACGTGGTGGATGTGTGTTTCCTCACACTCTTCCCTCAAGGCGGTCCCTGAGGAAGCCGATACTCCCCATGAACGTGCCGTCAAGCATGTACGCGTCAAAGGTGTCCATGTCCACCAGTTTTTTCCTGAACAACGGTCCAAGCAGGCTCTCTGGGGCCTCTGAGTTTACGGGCAACCCTCCCAGGATGTCGTTAAACGTGGGCATCACGATGATCTCCGGGCTCCCGCACTCGAACCCGTACTCCTCCTCAAAGATGCTGAGGGGCTCCTCTTCCTCCTTGAGCCTAACGTTGTCCTGGTTCAGGAATGCTGCCGCGAGCCTCTCAATATCCGGCTTGCCCCTGACCCATGCGGGCCTCGTGATCTTCACACCGAGGGGTGTGTCAAGCATCACCGTGGGGTGGTTATGCGCCATGATGATGGCGTCCGCCGTCATGACCGCCGGGTTGGGCCATGCGTGGCCATGGAAGGCGGCTACCTTGAAGTCATCCCCGAACATTACTCCCTTGGATGTGTGGAGGTGCACCTCATCGGGGAGGTATTTCTGGATGTTTGCGTCGTGGTTCCCACGGGTTATGTCAATGAACGGCACTGCCTCAAAGAGGGCGTTGAAGAAAAGTGGTATCTCCCTCCTTTCCGAGAAGCTTGTGGCTGGAACCCCGTGTTTCACGTCCCCCAGTAGCACCAACCTGTCTGGCCTGTGCTCATCAAGGAGGACAATCAACTCGTCCAATATCCTGTTCCACTGGTACGGGATGCTGATTCCCTGCTTTGAGAGCTCGTACTCCATACCGAGGTGCAGGTCCGCCACCAACATCACCTTTTCACCTGACTCAACCATCAACGCGGGGCTGGGAGTCAGGAGTTTTATCATCAGCACTCACCTTGAGCCACGGAATATAAGATTCACCCAATGGATGAGGCTATAAACGGCGCGGGGACGAGTATTCATTATGGCGTCGCTGCGCGAACACCTCGTACTGGAGCAGGTCCTCAGAGACCTGGGCACCCAAAAGGAGATATCGAGGCAGAACTGGCAGAGGCTCAGGGACGTTTTCGGGAACCGGTTCACCAACGCTTGGCGCCTCGTGACAGAGAACAGGGTCAAGAAGTACGTCTTCAGGCCCAGCGGAAGGGCGCTGTGGATCGCCATCGGCAACAACGCCGAGTACATGATTTACAGCAAGGCGGGCTACTGCAGCTGCAGCGACTTCTATTTCAGGGTCCTTGACGAGGAGAAAGCATACTGCTACCACCTACTGGCCCAGAAGCTGGCCGAGGCGCTTGACTTCTTCGACCTCATCAAGGAGGATGACGAGTCGTACGACCAACTCACGGCCATCTGGAAAAAGTACAGCGTGATGGACTAGAGCTAAACCTAAATAACGTACCCGCGTCATAGCTACAGTATGTCCATTCCAGTGCTGTTTGAATTCGCGAACTCGGCGATTCTGCTGCTGTCAGCGACGGCCCTTATTCTTGCGTTTGTACACATGTACGCCTCAGCTGCCGCGGAAAAACAGTGACCCAATCACAACTTATTTACCTCCTCTAATACGAAACTATTCTGAAGTTTATGCCAACACAGGATATAATCAAGAAAATATTGGCGTTGAAGCCCAACCTGACCGAGGAAGCCGTCAGGGAGCTAATCGAGAAGGAGAGGGCCAAGGCTGCAGGTTTACTCACGGAGGAGGCGGCAGCACACCTTGTTTCCAGCAACTTGGGCATAAACGGCGCAGGCGAGCGCATAGAGGCAAAACTCAAGATACGCGATCTGACACCCGGACTCAGCGATGTCAGCCTTACAGGCCGGGTTATACAGGTTTTCCCCAGCAGAACCTTCGAGAGGGACGGCAAGAAGCAGGGTAAAGTCCTCAGGATGATCCTCGGGGACAAGACCGGTTCCGCGGTCCTGGTATTCTGGGACGAGAAGGCCGATCATGTGGAGGCGTCGAAGCTTGATCCCGGTAAGATAGTGCGGCTACTCCACGGGTACAGCAGGGAGCGCAGGGGCAACATCGAGGTCAACGTGGGAAACCGCGGCCAGCTATTCATGGAGCCAATGGACGCTGTTGAAGAAGACTTTCCGTCCCTTGACTCTTTCTTCCTGACGCCTGCTGATGTACACGCGGAGGGACCCACACACCTGGAGGGCGTTGTCATGGACAGCTTCCCAGTCAACACGTTCAACAGGAAGGACGGGTCCGAGGGAAGGGTTAGCAGGCTGGTGCTTGAAGAGGGTGGGGCCAGGATCAACCTGGTCCTCTGGGATGATCGTACCGAGGAGTATGGGAGCATTGAGCGAGGGACTCGTATCAGGGTTATCAGCGGCAACGTTCGGACAGGGAACACGGGAAGCCCCGAGGTTCATGTGGGATGGGACACGGCAATCAACATAGTCAAGAAAAACGACAAACCAGTGGACGCGGTACCGTTCTGGACAAAGATCGGGAATCTCAGCGAGAGCATGGGCAGCGTCAACGTCGCGGGCATCGCTACACAGGTGAGCGAGGAGCGTCAGTTCGTCAGGCGAGATGGGACAGAGGGAAAGGTGAGGTCCGTGCTGCTTGAGGATGATACGGGCACAGTTAGGCTCAGTATGTGGGACGATGATGCCGACAAGGCTGAGGAGATGGATGAGGGAACCACAATCGTGGTTGAGAACGGTTACACGAGGGCAGGGTATGGAGGCATCGACCTCAACGTGGGCCGGAACGGCAGACTTCACATCAACCCCGAGGACTTTGAGATGGATATCCCCGAACTTGAGCGGAAGACGACCGACATCATTGATCTGGTGGAGGGTCGTCAGAACATCAGTATCCGGGGGCAGCTTCTCGATGACCCTGTCCAAAGGGACATCGACACGTCAAGAGGCCCTGCAACTGTTACCAACTTTAGGATCGACGATGGTACTGGCGAGGCAAGGGTCAGTCTGTGGAGGGATTTGGCCGAGGCGGCCATGGATCTGACGGCGGGAGCCGAGGTCAGGCTTGAGTACATGAACATCAGGGAGCCCTTTGACGGACTTATTCAGGCCAGTTCCGGTAACTTTACCAAAATGATAGTAGAGAAGGAATAAAACCCTAATCTATCTTAATTTAATAATATATTTATTAAAAAGGGGTATTGGAGCCTAAGCGGCCTCGATTTTACTTAACGCCTTCTCGAAGATCTCAAGACTAGGGTCAATCAAGTCCCGCGTGATGGTCAGCGGTGGCATCCACCTGATGACGTTTACACCGCAGTTCACGATGGCCAGTCCCTTCCTGAAGCAGTCCATCATGATCTCCTCGGTTTCATTTGGAGCGACCTCTTTGGAGTCCTTGTCCTTGATTATCTCAACTCCAACCATTAGCCCCTTACCTCGAACATCGCCTATCATTGGGTGTGTCTCCATCATCTCCTCAAGGCGCTTCTTGATGTAGCCACCCTCGACCTCTGCGTTCTTCAGCAGGTCCTCTGTCTTTATGATGTCCAGTACTGCCATGGCTGCTGCACAGCTGACGGGGTTGCCACCGAATGTTGACGCGTGGCTACCTGGCGTCCAGTTCTGTATCTCTGCCTTGCTGGTCATGTATCCAAGAGGCATACCCGCTGCGATGCCCTTTGCACCTACGACGATATCTGGTTTGACATCCCAGTGCTCAACTGCGAACCATTTACCTGTCCTGCCAACGCCTGATTGTACCTCATCCACCGCGAACAAGATTCCATGCTCGTCTAGCAATTTCTTCAGCTTGGGGAAGTATGCTTTGGGTGGAACAACGTAACCGCCTTCTCCCTGGATTGGTTCAACCATTAACATGGAGACCTCTTCTGGTGCCACGTACTTGTGGAACAGGTAGTCATCGATGTAGTCCACGCATGCCATGTCACAGCTCTTTTCCTCTAGGTTGAATGGACACCTGTAACAGTATGGGTATGGAACGTGATGAACGCCTGGAATGAGAGGTGCAAACTTGCGCCTCTGGTATGGCTTGGACGCCGTGAGGCTTACCGCACCCAAGGTTCTCCCATGGAAGCTGCCTATGTAGGCGATGTATCCCTGCCTGCCTGTGTGCCATCTTGCAACCTTCATAGCCGCCTCGATTGCCTCTGCTCCAGAGTTGCCGTAGAACGTCTTTGTTGGGCCTTCAATTGGCACAATTTTGTCTAGCTCTTCTCCTAGTTGGACATAATCCTCATAGAAGAAATCAGTATAACTGTAGTGAATGAACTTGTCAATCTGATCCTTCATGGCTCTCTTGACTATTGGGTGTCCATGCCCGACGCTGCAGACCGCCAGCCCGGCGTTCATGTCAATGTACTCGTTGCCGTCAACGTCCGTGACGATATTTCCCTCTGCGCTCTCAACCACCAGTGGGTAAGCCCTGCCAAAGCTGGGGGAAATGACCGCCGCATCCCTATCTACAATCGCCATGGCCTTGGGACCCGGCGGAGTGACCTTGATCTTTGGATATGTCATCGTTGTCGAGCAAGGGTATCTCTAATGGTTTAAAAAACTGCTTAGCTGGAAGCAATTACTATCTCTATTGTAGATACCTTCGCCTCGTTTCCGTCATCACGTATCAGAAGATCAGTGCCTATTTTGGACTTTCGTACAACAAGGTCCCGGAGGAAGACCCTGCGCAGTAACTGAACAGTGTCCACTGCCTTGTTTATGTGCTTTCCCCGTGCTCTTATCCTGACGGTATCGTTCCCGTCGTTGAACAGGGTCATGCATGCGACTACGTAGTTCATGATGGGTTTCACACCCATAATTACTAAATCGCGTTTTGGTTTTTCGATCATCGAGCATCCTTTTTCCTTGAATCAGTAAACTTACCCTATTAGGGCGTTTACACGATTGGGAAGAAAATCCTCGCCGCTATAACTGCTGCAATGAGCACGACAGCTGCCCCTAACGCGAACTCCGGCGGAATCTTTACGCCATTGGTCTCGTCCTGGAAGAACCTCATCAGGCCAGCGCTGCTCTGCGGCATGCCCGTGTTTTGCTGTTTTTTCTTTTTGCTCATTGTTGTTCGACTGAGCTATCTCCTGAGTATAATAATAACCTTTCCGAGCTAGTCCTTGGCCTTCGGTTTCATGAATGCCATGAGGTTGAACTGGTTCTGGGTCTCCTCCTCTGACTCCTCGTAGAACAGTGAATCAATCTCCTCTTCCACAAGCCTGATCCTGTCCACGTAATAATCACCTAGATCATACTTGTAGATAATATCCCTGGCTGCCTTGAGGTACTTTGTGATGCCTCCCTTGTACACCGTCTGGAGTATTGTCCCTCCGCAGCGGTCGCAGACCCCTTTCAGCGGTGGTCTCCTGTACTTTTTGTTGCACTTGCTGCACCTGAACTTTTGCCTGGTGAATGCCCTGAGGTTGCCCACGATGTCCTTCATGAAGTGGCTGTTGAGTATTTTCAGGCCAACCGTCTTGCCCTCCACGGCCCTGAGCTTCTTTGTGAGGTCTAGCTGGCTCTCCAGCTTGTCAAGCATTGACTGTAGAGTGTTGTAGGCTCCCAGCTGACTTCCCAGGTTGATGTTGGAGCACTCGTGGGTGTAGTACTGACCCGTGTACTGTGCAGCGGTGCCCAAACGGCCCCCAAGCGTGTCCACGAGCGGGCCGTACTCGTTCGGTCCTGCGTTCCTCATGCTCATAGTGTAGAACTCAGGAGGGTACCGGGCGATGACATCAACGTTGTGGCTCTCCTTGTCCACCTCGCTGGGGTTCAGGTTTGGTATAACGAACAGCGGTGCGTCCATGAGCCCTCCGCTGGCCTCTGGGAGGTACGCCTTGCTAAAGTTGAGAAGCGGGTCAAGGGCCATCATTATGGCGTCTTCGTCCCCGTCGCAATTCCTTCTCTTGGCAGCATGCCAGTACGGGTGGGCGTAGCAATTTCGCACCGTCGTCCAGCCTATGATCCTGCCCACGATGGCTGCGCTTGTGTGGGGCGCCATACCAAATACAATTTCTCCCACGACCTGGTCTCTGGAGGCTATGTTGTACTCGGAGTCCATTTTGTAAAAGTCACGCAGCTCATCGTCGAGGAACTTCGATACCTTGACAAGGTAGTCGCCGCAGTCCTCGGGGAGCACGATATCCTGTACTAACAGCTCAAGCATCTGGTCTCCCCTCGTCAGGGGCAAGCCGTACATGTCAACTGTGTACCCCAGCTCCACGAGCCTCTCGACCGGGGTCCCTACCTCGTCTGGCGTGAAGTGTGTGAGTGGGATATCTGTGAGATCGAACCTGAGGGTGCCATCCTTGAAGACGCTGAGGTCGTACCGGGCCCTCAGTATACCCTTCCCGAGGTGTTCAGGCATCTTTTTGTCGCTCATTAGGCGTTTCACGCACTTAATCTTGTCCGGGATGCTGCCTCCGATGTATTTTCTAGCAGCCTCCAGCTGTACACGGAGATCGATCTCAGTCCACCCGTATGGAACTATTTTTGATTTGCATCTCGGGCATCTTTCCCCGTTCTGGGGCGTGTTACACCTTGGACACCGTTTTTCCATTACCGTGTATGATCCGCAGTTATCGCAGACGGGGCCCATGGCAGGGAAGCCACACTCCGGGCAGCTGATCTTCGCCATCTCGACACGCACCTTGTCCCCTCTCTTGGTCCTCGATATGTTCCGCTGAGGCCCTCCCCCATTCCCCACGGGGAAGATGCAGTGGAGGTACGGGGTCATCTTGCGTTCCTTTGCCTTTTCAGGTCGTCCCATCCTTGCTCCTACATACACATAGAATTTTTGTCTGACCGACATACCTGCCCACTCGTTTACCTGCTGTAGGCTTTCCTCCGCCTCTGCCTCCACGTAGCGGTGGTCCAGTGCAAGGCATTTCTCAAGGATGATGTCCGGCTCATCAAACCTGATAGCTCCGTTCGACACCGAATGTGGAATCAGGAGTACTTCAAGGGTCTCCTTTTCCTCCTGTGAGACCTTAATCCCTCCTGATCGGCTCTCCCACTGCTCAGCCAGGGTGTTCCTGAGCGTCAGCAGGGCCTCGCGTTTCACAATGGGCCAGTCGTAGGTGTACCTAGGGTGAAGAGGGATGTCTGTTTTTGATAATAAAAGAGCCTCCTGGGGCGTTGGCGGCTTCACCAAGTCGCTTAGGAGATAATTAATGCGCTCCATGGTGAGGCCGGTTATCTCCTCAATCACCTTCTCGCCTACTGAGGTTATCTCATCCTCGACATCGTACCTCCACTGATCCTCGTCATAGCCTGCGGGTAACAGAAGCTGGTTGAATTGGATGAAGTCACCCGCGTTGAATAGAATGTCCCCGTTGAACAGTATGCGCTCGATCTGGTCGTAGACGTCGTACGCGTGGGCCTCGTCAACCACCTGGATTACCGAGCCGTCCTTCAACCTTACTATGGGTGGCTCAATTGAGTCTACTGGGCAAACTGCCGCGGATTTACCGGGCAATTCGACCCTGAGCTGGAGCCCCGTGTTCATGAATCCGTTCAGGGCGATCCATGTTGCAGGGTGCATGCCGCAGGCAGCTAGACCAGTGGTCCTTGACCTGCCGTACCTGAGCCTGAACCCTCCCTTTGCGTTGGGGAACCCGAAAACTGGCCTCCCCACGATGACCTCGTCCATGTACTGAGGTGTTTTCTTTTTTCCGACGCCATTGTCGTCCTTCTTCTTTCCCATCTGGTGGAGCCAGTCCCAACCCTCGATGCCTATCTTCTCGCATATGCCCACCAACTTTCTTGCCCTGCCGACGACGCCGTCGACGACGACGATGAGAGCCCCACCCCTGAGCCTGTTAGTCTCTATTCCAGGCACGTCTCGGTAGTTTGACACCTCATACTGGTCTGTACTCACTCCCGTGGGCTCGACCGGCAATGCCTTCAGCGCCACCTCAAGATCGTCATCCGTCACGTGGTACTGAAAACGCCTGACGCTCCGGGTGTAGATCTCCACTTCCTCTATGAAACGGTTCACCACGTCCTCCGAGCCCTGCCACTTGTCGAGGTTCAATGCCTTGCGGACCACGTCGCCGATTACAAGGGTTAGAGCCTGGGCCGTACCACCCGCTGGTCTGATAGGTCCCGCGAAGTACATTGAAAGGAACTCGGTTCCATCCGGGTTTCTCTTGATCTTGATCTCGGGTATGCCCTGTATCGGTGCGATGGTGACCCCTTCAGTGATGATAGCAAGAGCCGTCCGTATCGCTTGGTCCGCTGCCTGGGCCTTATCCATGGTCCCGAAGCGCCCCAGGGCTATCTCCCTGGCCACCTTGAAACCCATCTCCCTCCGGTCCATGCCCTCCAGCTCCCTCATACGCTGGGTTATGCCCGGTGGCCCGATGAGTTTCTCAATCCTCTCCGCGATATCCGTGGTGATCTTGCTGTCAACCTCAAGAACCGTGTCCAACCCCATCTTCCTTGCTTCAGTAGCTATCCCGTAGAGGTGGTTGAGCCTGTTTTCAAGGTCTGTGAAGTACTTCTTGTAATGGGGCGGCATCTCTACGTCTATCAATTGGGCTCACTCGGAGTATTCTAGATACTAAGTGCTTACAAATGGAGTCTAGTTGCTATAAACAATTGCCGTGGGCAGAAATAGGCTAATTTGAGATAGCCTTCACTATTTCGCTGATGCGTTCCTTGACCTCTGACTCCTCCTCAACGAGGGTTCCCGTCACGATTGCGCTGGCTCCTGCCGTCTTGGCCGCATGGGCCGCCTCGGGAGTCCGTATGCCTCCGCCCACGATGATCGGGATATCAAGATACTTGCATACAGCCCCAACCATGGTTGGTGGAATGGGCTCAATGGCTCCTGACCCCGCCTCAAGGTAGACGAATCTCATACCGAGCGTCTCTGCTGCTAAGCTATACCCGACCGCTAGTTGAGGGTGCCTGAAACTGATAGGTCTGGCATATCCCACGTATCCTGCAACGCATCCATCACCTGCTATGATGTAACCCATTGGGATTGCCTCTAGCATGTATTTTTTCACTATCGGTGCGGAGAGCATCTGGGCGTCAATCAGGTAGTATGGGTTCTGGGAGTTGAGAAGCGACATGAACCAGATGGCATCAGCGTACTTGCTCACACCCATGGGTCCATTTGGGAACAGGATAACCGGTACGGTGACGTGCTCCTTGATTCTTTTTATAGCGTCATCAAGATCTGAAGAGGATGCAAGTGTGGACCCGCCGATCATTATTGCAGTAGTACCTCCTTTTTCAGCCTCGGCGGCTATCAAAGCACAGTCGTAGCCCGACGATTTGTCCGGGTCAACGAGTGTAAAATGGATTGTTCCTTTCTTTTGGATCTGGTCGAGAAGGTACTGCTCAACCTTTCGTGTCATTGAATGGCCGGCTCCTCGACGCCATAATACTTGTCGACGAAGATACAGTAAGCATCAACCGGCTGGACGTGCTCAGGTATTGGGAATTGATTTTTAAGGCTACAAGACGCGCAGATTATCCTGCCAATGCCCTCGTCCAGTTTGAGTACGATAGAAATAGTATTCTTACCGCAGTTGGGGCAGAGATACTGTGATGGAAGCCTTCTCTTGATAATATTTGGTGCTTTCTGCCTTTTTCGACCCATATTTAGCCCTCTGACGTTATCTGAGTGTTTAACTCAGTCTTAAGACTAGTGGATTTGCTCGTTTATGTTGGTTTGCTTTTACCTTGTTCAGTATTCTTGAGACCTCAGATGAACTAATTGATAGGTCCCCAGAGATTTCGTTGATGGTGAGTCCTTTCTCATAAGCGTACAGTATGAGGTCTATGTTGTCGTAGCTCATTCCTAACTCAGCTTCATCAGTGTGGCCTTCGTAAAATCCTGGGGACGGAGTCTTTTTGATAATATTCTCAGGAATTTCTAGATATTTGGATAACTGTTTTATGTTGTACTTCCAGAGACTACCCAGCGGCATAAAATCAACGCCGCCGTCACCGTATTTTGTGAAAAAACCAGTGAGCAACTCGGTTTTGTTTGAGGTTCCTATAACAAGCTTTCCCTCGAGGTTTGCATGATAGTAAGCGATTAGCATCCTGAGCCTGGATCGGATGTTCCCTCCTGTGATGTAGTCTGTGACATCATATCCTGGGAGGATATCACGCATCACATGTAATACGGATGTGATTTTTATCGTGTTACATGTGAGATTTAGCTGTTTACAGTGTAACATCACATCGGTGATATCACGTTTAGGCGTTACATCACATTCGGGGATGGTGATGGCGGTCACTTTTTCAGGCCCGAGGGCTTGAACAGCGAGATGTAGAGTGACGGCGGAGTCAATTCCACCGCTCACATTTACAGTAACCCCATTTAAACCAGTCTTTTCGACGGTTTTAAGTATGAATTTATGTATTTTTGGTGTGATTTCATCGCAGTTTATCGCTAAATCTTCTAGGCTGACCATGATATCACAGTTGAAATGTTGAGAGTTAAGCATTTCCTCGATCTCTCTTACACTTTTATGTTAATATATTAACACCAACGCACAAACTATTGATATATTTAAGACTGATTTACAATTCATCGTTATTCTTAACTCTTGAGAGTAACCTTATATGCCTGGTATACAACTTTGTCAACGCTGGCTATGCTTGTTGGCAACGAGTTAAGAGGGGGAATGACTGAAATTGGGTGTTGAACAATACCAAAATATCATTGAAAAAACTTTTCAAGACCCTTTAACTGATTTATTATTGAAAAACAGCCAATTAACCCGAACACAGTTTGAAACACTTATTATTGATCTTCTTACGGACATAATGTCAGAAAATAAGGTTTCTTTTGACCAAAAAACTCTTTTTAGACAAAAAAGGGTGAGTAGAGGCTCCTTCAGTCGTTCATTAGCCCAAGCTCGTAAAAATGTTGTATCGAGTATTTTTACAGTGGTGTTGTTGAGTTATATGGGAGTGTTTAGTGAAAGACCGTTTGAAGAATATCAAGTTTTAGCTGAAAAACTAAAAGAATACGCTACATTGATTGAATCAGGAGAGTATACTATAGATCCACAAAACCTTGTTAGATTAGAAGATGAATTGGTGTCTGGGATCAATGAATTGGCTTCACCCACAAGTATCAAAATGGTGTGATATCACATCATATCACGTGATGTAGCGAGTTCACGAGCTGGCCTAGCGCTACTCCTCCATCCCCTGGAGGTACTTCTGTATTTCTGAGCACTGTAAAACCTTCATTTTCTAGTCTTTTACTGATGGTAGATGTAATATAGTTATTAACAAACACGCCTCCCGACAGTGCAACTTTAGTTATGCCTGTTGAATCTTGGAGCATTTTCACTATGTCTGTAAGGCCATAAGCTAAATATTTTTGACTGTAAGCTGCTATATCTTCCTTTTTATGCTTATTTCTATTAATTAGTAGATTATACAAAACATTAGACGTATTAAGTACATATTTATCGTCTATTAGTTGAATATCAGGTTCATATTTGATTGAATCCGGGTTACCCTTAGTGGCTATATCCTCCAACAACATTGCTGGCTCCCCTTCGTACGTCCTGTTGAGGGATGTACCGATGAGCGCGGAAACAGAGTCTAAAAATCTTCCTGCACTGGATGTCATAAGAACTCCCTCTCTTCGAGCGTGATTTAGTATGATGTCACGTTCTTGTGAGCCGTAAGGTAATGCCAAGTCTATGTGATTTAGTGTGATGTCACGAACTTCATCATCAGACACCCTTTTTGAGAGTGATGAAATCAACATCCTGTATGGGTAATATGCACACAAATCACCTCCCGGCATTGGGATATATTCCAACTGACCGACCCGTTTATAGTCTAAATATGTCGATTTTAGTACTTCTCCGCCCCAAATTTGCCCATCATCACCGTATCCGGCACCATCTAATGAGATTCCTAGAACTTCTTCGTCCTTGATACCGTTTTCCGCCATTACTGATGTGATGTGGGCATGATGGTGCTGTGATTTTACAAGTGGAACTTCCATTTCCTGTGACATCACTTCGGCTATTTGTGATGTCATATAGCTTGGGTGGAGGTCACAGGCCATCACATCAGGATTACATGTGATATTCAAAAGATCACGCATGCTTTGAACTGCTTTTCTCTCTGACTCAACGCCTTCAAGGCTCGTTATATCTCCCAAGTACTGCGTCATGAATGCCTTGCCGTTTATTCCAATTGCAGCAGCGTTCCTCAGTTCCGCTCCCAGTGCGATTCCACTTCCTTTTCTTATTGGGATATCGATTGGATCTGGCACGTATCCTCGCGATCTACGTGTGAACGCCGTTTTTCCATGTATAATTCGAAGGACCGAATCATCTGACCTGTTGATAATATCCCGATTGTGAAGTAGGAAGTAATCTGCCAAACCTCCAAGTTCATCGAAAGCCGCTTCATTAGTTATTACCATAGGCAATCCCCGCCTATTTCCGCTGGTCATGACCAATGCAGGTTCATTCAATCGCTTGAAAAGCATCGTTTGGATGCCTGTGTATGGCAACATCACGCCAACAGTGTTTAACCCAGGCGCCACCAAGTCCGAGATCACCCCATACCTCTTCCTCAGTATTACAACCGGTCTTTTCCAGTCACGAAGGTGCCTTTCCTCTAGTTTGTCAACTAATGCAAAAGACCTGATCGAGGTCAAATCGGGAGACATTAACGCGTATGGCTGATTTTTACGATCCTTCCTGCGTCTGAACTCCTCCAGAACATCGTCCTGGGTAGCTAGAGAAACAAGGTGTATGCCACCTATACCCTTGACTGCTACTATGTTACCTTCCATGAGAAGCTTTGCGGTTTCCGTGAACAGCTCCCTTGAATCGATAATTTCGCCTGACGCATTGTGGAGACTCATTTTGGGACCGCATATATGGCAAGTGATACCCTGGGCGTCGAACCGCCTGTCTAAGGGATCATAGTAGTCCTTTTCGCAGTGCTTGCACATTGGGAAGTTGTGCATATGAGTCCTTTCTCTGTCATATGGGAGGGCTTTGACTGAGGTGAACCTCGGCCCACACCAGGCACAGGCAGTGAACGGATACTCAAACCATCTTCCATTTGGGTCATCCATATCCCTGAGGCATTCCGGACAGATCCCGATGTCAGGTGGATAGATGCCTGATGCAACTTTATCCGAGATCTTGCTCTTGTGGATTATAAAACGGTCAAACCTTCCCATGAATGGACTGAATGAGTGAAATAAGTCCTCAATATCGGATACTTCCGGTGCATTTTCTCTCACATCCTTCAAGAACCTAGAGACCGCGTCCTCAGTACCCTCGACTATGATCTCGACGCCTGCGTCACCCAGATTGATAACATATCCCAGAAGACCGTTCCTGGCTGCCATCCTGTAGATGAAAGGCCTGAAACCGACGCCCTGTACCCTACCCGTAATATTGATCCTTGCCTCGATCTTTCTGCTCAAGGGGTATCAAGTTCTAGTTGAACTGTGTAATTTAAACACTAAGTCTGGGAATTATCATGTAAACAAGTAAACAATCCAAACAATACGTGATTGTTTTCCTGATAACAAGTTAGAGAGGGTTCTCTGGATGGTTCCCATTTTCGATACTGTAATTAACCTGTCTCCACCTGTCATATCAGGTAGCCCAATGGAAATGCTGTTCACCACTCTGTCCCTTTTCGTAGTTATGATTGTCGGCAGTTATATAGTGTACCAGCGAGTCGTTATGGCCCAAGCAGAGTACGAGGACAGCAAGGACTCTGTTCGGAACATCAGCTCAGGGTTCACTAGACAGGTCAAAAGGATGGAATCTGAGCTTGACAGAATTGAGCGTGAAGCACTACAGGCAAAATATATGGCCGGAGAGGCAATGAACTCGGGGCGCGGGACGGGAGACGCCACACTGAAGGGACTTGAGAAGGTTATGGAGCTCTCCGACCGAGTTGACGGCATAGAAACAAGTATAGAGGCCATGCGTATGGATTTGCAAAAGATAGCCGCCCAACCGAGACTTGTCCAACAGACTCCCGTTACGGCCCCGATACCGGTAGAGGGAAATAATATCCTCCAGCAGATCACCGGGACCGAGATGGACGTCCTCAAAATGATAGTTGACCTTGGAGAAGGAACGGTGCCCGAGATTAAGGACGTCATCAGCAAGACCCGTGAGCACACCGCTAGACTGCTTAAGAAGCTCTATGAAAAGGGCTTCATTGATAGGAACACTAGCAGCATGCCATACAGGTACAGCATCCGCAAGGAGATCAGAGAACTTATCCTTGAGCAAAACGAGGATCTCTCACTAGGTCTCTAACTTCAAATAGTATAGTACCCCTAAACTGTTCTATGGTTCAACCAACTAGTTGGGATGAAGCACCACGCTTTGAGCCCATTGAAGGAGTAGACATCCGAATAATCGGGAACGGTATGCACGCCACACAATGTTACATTGTAATCAATCCCGGGTCAGTCGTTGACTGGCACCAACACCCCCACGAACAGATGGGCACACTAATCTCAGGAGCAGGAACCCTATCCACAAGAGACAAGGAAGTCAAGGCGATAGTCGGGGCAGCTTGGTTCCTCTCACCACACGAGGAGCACAAGTTCGAGACAACGGGTGATGAGCCCGCTATCATCATCGAGACCTTTGCACCTGCACGTGTAGATTACGTAATACAGGCGAAGTAAACACCAAATGCTGTCTGAGGAACTATTTCCAGTAGTGCAGAAGGCGATGGCGGCGGGCTATCAGCTAACCCCTGACGCCTTCACTCTCCTGAACGAAATGCCCGTTGAGGAGGCAATCCAGTTGATGGAAGAAGCTATCAGGAGAGCCTATAGACAGTCCAATATTTTCATAATCGACGCCGAATTCCTCGCAAAGAAACCTGAGGTAAACAAACCGATGAAGCCGATCCTGGCTAAAAAGTCAGTGAACGTGCTTGATCTAATCTTACCTCCGATGACCAAATCAATAGGAAACTCAAACGGGTACATCGACTACTTCAACAGCAGGTTCAAGCAGCTTGAGTCGATCATCAAGCAGCGCCCGGACCTCAGAGATGCAATCCCGTTAGCCCAGGCATTGAAACTTCCACTGAAGACCAAATTCAAAACTATTGGAATAGTCACGGAGAAGAGCGCGAGGAACAACCGCCTGTTCTTGGATCTTGAGGACATTGATACCACGACCCAAGTAATGGTCAGCGGCGAGGACAATCTCAAGAAGGGGTTAGAGATTCTCTTGGACCAGGTGATTTGCATTGAGGGCACCCGTTTCAGGGAGAAAATGATGGTGGCCAACGAGCTCTACTGGCCTGATATACCGATGCACAATATCCACAGGAGCAATGACCCGGTGTCAGTTGTCTTTGTCGGTGACGTGCACATCGGTAGCACTCACTTCAGGGACGACCTTTTCGAGAAATTCCTCAGATGGCTCAACCAAGATCTCGGCCCGCAGCCCAGTAAAGACTTGGCTTCCACCGTGAAGTACGTCGTGATTGCAGGGGATCTTGTTGATGGGATTGGAATATATCCGAACCAGCTTGACGAGCTCACTATACCCACCCAGAAGGCTCAATACGAGGAGGCCGCGAAGCTCATCGCCAGGTTCCCGGACCACATAGAAACGATCATCATACCAGGCAACCACGACGCCGTGAGGAGAAGTCTCCCCCAGCCAGTCATCCCAGAGAGTTATGCACCATCGCTTTACGCTAACCCAAATGTGATCATGGCACCCAATCCAGTTTATATTGATTTAAACACCGTCCGTGTTTTAGTCGCACACGGTAGTTCGCTTACTGACATCCTAGGCTCCACTCCTGGTCAAGATTTCGCGAACCCGGTGAATGCAATTGAGCTGCTCCTCAAATGCAGGCACATAGCGCCTTCATACGGGGGAGCAACGCCAATTGCCCCCGAACAAGTTGACCGGCTTGTAATGAAGCACATCCCCGACGTGGTGTTGATGGGCCACATCCACATATACGAGTCAAAGAAATACAAGGGAGTGACCTTGATTTCAGCAGGCAGCTTCCAAGATCAAACGCCATATCAGAAGAGGATGAAATTAGTTCCCACCCCCGGGGTCCTATCTGTGTTTAACCTCAAGACCCACGACCAGTTCCCGCTGGACCTTGAAAGACTGAACTAGTATCTTTTGCTGTAATATCCGCGAGTCTCTAAGCCTCTGGTATCCTGTCTTGGATAGCCTATTCCTCCAGGACGTTCTCAGCGAACTCGACTAATCCACCTACTATCTCAAAGTAGCTTGATCGGTACTTCCTGATTTTAAGCTCGTTTATCCAATCTTATGCTTCGTACCCCCTCCACCTCTCCCTCTAAGCAGGGAAATGGTTTCTGGGCGCCTTCATGGTGGTATCCATGTCAGAGTACTTGGACATGTAGCCGATTATGGGCTTCCCGATCTCTCTGTAAACATATTTCACGTCCACCACGATGAACCCGGCAAAAGCGGCACCGCCAAGGATGACGCCTTCCATCTCCCAGTCCTTGAGAATTGATTACAATGTTTATACCAGCGTCATGGCATTCTACGATGATTGGGGCGAGCCTGAAGTCAAACAAATCTGATACATGTAAACGTGTACACCAAAGGCTTGTCTGTAGAGTAAGATCCCCTTCCTCTCGCTGGAATGGTTCGAAGCTTCTGTCTTGAACCCCTACTGCTACCCTAGAAACGATCTCAATACTTGTCGAGTTTTCCTTGTATTTTGCACTTTATTAGGAATTGTGCATACGCTGCCCTTGGAACCTTAACTTTACCTGCCTTAACAGTTATTCTGGAGATTTGCTGTAAAGCGTTTTTATCAACGTCTTTCTCAAAAGTTAGGTTTCCATTACTCTCTATGGCGAAAGGACCCATTTCTATGGCTATTTCCTTTATATCCTCCTTGGATAGGCTTATTTCACCGTCATCGTCGATGGCAAGAATGAATTCAGCGGAATTAGCTAGTACACCGCCATGTAAAACTGCGACAGATTCAGATCCATCATTGTTGATGTATTGATCAAGTGCCTTGTTAACTAAGTCAGCCACGTTTTTGCCATCTTTTTTGGCCATAGAGTAAACTTCAGTGTAAAGCTCGGTGTCTAATCCCCTTATGGCTACTGTTTTTCGTGGCATGTTAACTGTATCACCAGTTTATTTGTTTACAAGTTTACTTGTTATCAAGTATACTTATAAGCATATCGGGGCTGTAAACATCTTGCCCCGAAAGGGGCCCCGGAGTTAGATTAAGTGTCAAGCACGGTAGCCCTAGATAAAACAATAAACAAGAATAAAAATCGCTCGGTAGCCAAATCGGGTGTAAGGAATGCTAACTTCGGCAAATATGTAGATGTATTCCGGCAATTATTACTTCTCAACGAGAAAAACGACCTTGCAACCACTCTGAAGAACATTCAGGAGCTCATGAGTTTTAGCGAAAAGATCTTCACTAGCGGCGCGGTCAGCGAAACCTTCCTCTACTTCTGTCTCCACGGTGCATCTACCGCGTGGGTGCTACAGTGTGAGCTGAACATGCCAGAGGCAACGGTTTACCGGGCCCTCAAGAGGTTACGTGCCATGAACGTCCTGGTCCCCGCTTTAAAGGTGAGCAAGGTCAAGCGCAGCAAGGGCGGTCCGAGGCCAACGGTATGGGCCATTGATACGGCTTCACCGGACGAGGTGAGTAGTGCATTGAAGCTTCACTACAAGATGTTGAGTCCAAAGTTCAGGGTAGCAGAGGAGGTCGCTCAGACTATCCTAGACGAGTTCCAGAAGGCAGGAAAGCCACTGGAGATCAACTACCGTGACATAATGGGTCAAGTAAAGAGCCTGAAGATCCCATTCAAGGGACCAGACATAGCAGAGCTGGCAGCCCAGTACCTCCACGAACGTGGAATCAAGGTCTGGCGATAACACTCCCCCAAGAGCCCTCCTCCCACTTCGGGAGGGGGGATATTCTCAAAAGATAATTGAACCCGATACGGCGTTGTCGTATCGGTTTTATACCCAAGAGACAATTCAGCACCAGTGAGTCTTCATTGAGCAAGAGAATCCAGCCCCATATTATGTGCGGTATCGATGATGTAGCGAAGTACGTTTTGATGCCAGGAGACCCCACTAGGGTCCAGCGGATAGCGAAACAGTTCGATTCAGCGGAGAAGAAAGCAGAGTACCGAGGATTCATAACTTATACAGGTGAAACCAAGGGAATCTCGATCACCTCAACATCATCTGGTATTGGCTGTCCGACAACTGCAATCGCGATGGAGGAGCTCATGAACCTTGGAGCAGACACATTCATTCGAGTAGGAACGACAGGTGCCCTTGTCCCACACTTAGATAGCGGAGATATCGTGGTCGCAACGGCTGCTGTACGTTGGGAAGGAACCAGCAAAACCTACATCGCCACCGAGTACCCCGCAGTGGCCAGCTATCAAGTAGTTAATGCCCTTCTGCAGGCTGCCGACGAGTTGGGAATCAAGGTACACCCAGGCATCATAATCAGCAGCGACGCCTACTACGGAGGAAATAACGAGGTATTACGCATGTTCGGCGAGGCAAACGTCCTCAGTATCGAGATGGAAGCCAGTCTCATGTTCACCCTCGCAGGGATAAGAGGTGTAAGGGCAGGCGCTATCTGTACCGTAGATGGGAATCTCTTCAAGGGAACAGGTAAGAGAGAGATGAAGCTAGGTGAGAAAACCGGGGAACTCGCTGACAAAGTCCAGCAGAGTATTGAAGATGAGATAAAGATAGCCGTTAGGGCCGTTCAGATTCTGGACGCGCGCGCTATAACGTAATTTCCTTGGACTATTCAATGTAGACTTAGAATAATTTTCATGCGAAAATATGGGTTTTTGATCCTATGGTAGGCTGAAATACCAGGTGTCCCTTCTGGTCTCCCTCTTGACCTCACCCATTTTCTCCAAATAAAATAGATGAGCGAAGGTCTCAGTGGCTGCCATCCTCTTTGTCCAAAATGTCATTACTGGCCATGGCCTGCTGTCCCAGTGAACCTTGCTACCCACGTCGTAGACTGTTTGGGGGCCGTCCTCAAGGGTCTCCTTCATCTCGTCCAGCCTGTTCCTGTGGTGAGTCATGAGTTGCTGGGTCCTGGGCTTGAGGTCGTTGAATGTCCACTCGTGGCCGGGTAGGATGGTGTCCACGTCTACGTCCTGTATCTTTTCAAGGCTTGACAGGTACTCTCCAAGTGGGTCGTGGTCTCTGTAGCTGTGGAGGGCAACGTGGCTTGTGATCTTTGGTAGCACGTGGTCGCCGCTGAATAGGATTCTGTTCTTCTGGTTGAGTAGGCAGATGTGCTCGTAACTGTGGCCGGGTGTCCATATCACCTCAAGGTCAAGGTCACCCAGGGTGAACTTCTCACCGTCAGCGAGATACCTGTCGATCTGCATGGGTTTTACGTCGCTCTTGAAGACGTACTTGTTCTTGGTGATGTTGTGCTTGTACTGTTGTCCGCCGAAGAGGTCCAGTTCCTTGAGTGTGTTCTCGTAGAGGTTGTCCCACTCGTTGACCATCATCTCCTGCCTCTCCTTGGCAGCTGAGCCTGCCCATATCTCAATCCCGTCTTCTTGGAGTATTTGGGCGAGCCCGATGTGGTCATTGTGAAGGTGGGTTATGATTATGCGCTCGATGTCCTTTGGCTTGAGTCCATATGGCTCCAGCTGGTCGCTGAGCCCGGTGTACGCCTCTTCGGAGGGCACGCCTGTGTCTATGAGTGTCCTGGACTCTTTGAGCAGGTAGCTGAATGTCTTGCCCAGCGGGTTCCTTGACATGGGTACCTTGAGCTGGACGATGGTGTCGGTGATATTCTCCGGCTTCACGGGGCGTAGAATGTATTACTACGGTTTAAACTACACTGAACACCGCCTCACCTTTATACAAAAAACGTGGAGTATTTCACGGGTATCATCGATGACAGGCTATGAGGAACGCACATCAAACTCCAGGAGGCTCTACAAGAGAGCGAACCGGGTACTACCCGCGGGTGTGAGCTACGGAATCAGGGCGTTACCGCCATACCCGTTCTACCTGAAGAAGGCAAAGGGTGTCACCGTAACCGACGTTGACGGCAACGAGTACACTGATTACTGGGTTGGGCACGGCGCGTTGATCCTGGGGCATGCACCAGATGTCGTCATCGATGCCGTTATGAAACAGCTCCCCTACGGGACACATTACGGGTTCAGCCACGAGCATGAGATAGAGCTGGCTGAGAGGATAGTCAAACACGTCCCATCTGCCGATATGGTGAGGTACACCAGCAGCGGAACCGAAGCAAACATGTATGGGACTAGGCTGGCGCGAGCCTACACTGGCAGGGACAAGATGCTGAAGATCGAGGGAGGTTGGCACGGGGGTTACGACAGCCTCCATGCGTACGTCGGCCAGCCGTATGGGAGATCAGAGTCAGCGGGGCTCAACAGCAAGGTGATCGAGGACACATACGCGGTGCCATACAATGACCTGGAAGCAGCCGAGAAGATGGCCAAGGATCATGAATTAGCCTGTATCGTCCTTGAGCCGGTGATGGGTGCTGCTGGTTTCCTCACTCCTGAGCCTGGTTATCTTGAGGGTCTCAGGGAAATATGTGACGATACTGACACACTTCTCATATTCGATGAGGTAATCACGGGCTTTCGGCTTGGTACAGGTGGTGCCCAGGGTTACTACGGCGTTAAGCCCGATCTGACCTTCATGGGTAAAGTGATAGGCGGGGGATTCCCCGTCGGAGCCTTCTGCGGCCCCGTCGAGATCATGGAAATGATCGACCACAACAAGTATCCAGACCCCGAGAAGAGGAGTGCCCACGGTGGAACCTTCACTGGGAATCCAATCAGCATGGTTGCTGGATCCGCAACTATCGATGCCCTTGAGACTGGCCGCATTCACAGGCACATCGATTCCCTAGGCGAAAAGATGAGGGAAGGACTCCAAGAGATTTTCGAAAGGCACGATATACCAGTCTCTGTAACAGGCGTAGGCTCAACGTTTGGAATCCATTTCCAGAAAGACAAGCCTTTGAACGCAGGTGATACGGCAAGGAACGATATCCCGGCTACAAGGGCGTACTTTCGACACATGCTTGAGTCGGGTATCATCTATCTGAGTCCCACGGTTAGTCACAGCTGGATCAGCAGCCCACACACCGAGAAGGATATCGAGGATTACTTGGCAGCTACCGAGGACTACATCAGGGCTTATAATCCCTGAGCGACTCTCATTGATTCTTCAAGGATTTCTAGTGATTTATCGACCTGCTCTTCATTGATGATTAGCGGCGGGGCTATCCTCAATGCCTTGCCTCCGTAGCTACCCATGTTGAGCACGAACAGCCCCCTTTTGAACGCCTCACCGCATATCCTACTAGCCATCTCCGGATCCGGTGTCTTCTTCTCCCGGTTTTTCACTATCTCGACGCCCAGGAGAAGCCCCAGTCCGCGTACATCTCCGATACACTGGTACGTCTCCATGAGATCGATTAACCGTTTCATTATATATTCGCCCATTTTCTCGGCGTTCTCGCACAACTTTTCGTCTCTTATCACGTCCATTGTTGCATGAGTGGCGGCTACCCCTAGGGGTGTCCCGCTGAAGCTCTGGGCGTGGATTGGGATCGGCTCCGAGTCCGTTGACTCCAGTATGTCCTTCGAGAGAATCGCCGCGCTCAATGGGACTCCGCTTGCCATTGATTTGCCGAGAAGCACAATATCTCCCTGAACACCCCAGTGCTCCATTGCCGTCCATTTACCTGTCCTACCAAAGGCAGTTTGAACCTCGTCAACAACAAGAAGGATGCCGTGGTCATCGCATATCCTTCTCAGTCCCTGATGCCAACCGTCAGGTGGAATATGCCAACCCGCGTCGCCCTGTATAGGTTCCACGAAAACCGCGGCCACCTCGTCTGGGGCAACGTATGTGTTGAACATCACGTCATTGATGTAGTCAAGGCACGCTAAGTCGCAAGTCTCTACGTCATGTTTGAACGGGCATCTGTAGCAGGAGGCGTATGGGGCGTGGAAAATTCCCGGCAGAATTGGGCTGTAATGTCTCGTCATTGCAGGATCGTAGCCGCTGAGGCTGATTGCCCCCATGCTTGAGCCGTGGTAGCTCCCTGTAAAGCTGATTATGTTTGGTCTTCTGGTGATTCTCCTCGCTGCCTTGATCGCGAACTCGTTAACCATACTCCCCGCCTGGCTCCAGTAAACTTGGCACGGGTTCAGTCCGGTCATCTCGCCGAGCCTGTCAGCAAGCGAGTACATCTCGACTGTTTGCCAGTGAAAGCCTCTTGATAGCTGTTTCTGGATCGCCTCTATGACCCTCGGGTGACTGTGGCCTGTATTTGTGATACACCTGCCTGAAATCAGGTCGATGAACACATTCCCGTCAGGGTCCTCGATGTATATACCCTCGGCTCGCTCGACTAGGGGTGAGCCATAATCCTCGGGACCCAGCCCTGCCTCTTCCAGCACCTTGGTAACATTGGGCCCTGGTGGACCTGATCGGATAACTGGGCCGTCAAGCTTCATGGTAGTAATTGAATCGGGCTGAACTTCTATAAGACTTGGCGGCTCGTAACCATTAATACGATGAATCACCACAATTCACGTTGATTGCGTTGTCCGTTGGAGTTTTAACTTACCCCCTGATCCTGCTCAACCTCAAGACCTACGAGCGATCTACAGGTCAGAAAGCCCTGGATTTCGCCCGTGTCGCTGAACGAGTATGCGAGAAAACAGGTATCAGTATTGCATTAGCCGCACAGGCTCTTGACATCCAGGCCCTGGTTGATGCGAGCGAGGTTCCAGTTTTCTCTCAGCACATCGATCCAGTTTACCCCGGGAGAAACACGGGGCATATCCTGCCAGAGGCAGTGGCCGAGTCAGGCTGCTACGGGACCCTGCTGAACCACAGCGAGCATCAGATACCGCTGGACGTTATCGAAAAATCGATACAAAGGGCGAAAGAGGTGGATTTGTTCACATGCGTCTGCGCGGACACTGTAGAAACCGCGAAGAGGATTGCGTTGTTCAACCCAGATGTCATCGCCATAGAGCCATCCGAGCTCATAGGCTCGGGGATCTCAGTCTCCAAAGCCCAGCCTGAGGTAGTATCTGGATCAGTTAAGGGTGTACACTCTGTGAATCCCAACGTGATCGTCCTATGCGGTGCGGGTATCACAAATGGGGAAGACGCCTCAGCCGCCCTTGATTTGGGTGCAAGGGGTATCCTTGTGGCAAGTGGGGTCGTAAAATCAGATGACCCCTACAAGAGCCTGCTTGACCTGGCCCGCTCTATGCAGCGCTGAGCTCGTCAACAACTTCCTTTACTATCGCCTTGTGGCTGTCAATGAGTTCCCTGACCCTTTCCTCGCTGACTGACTCAGCGTATAGCCTGAATATGGGCTCAGTGCCGCTGGGCCTGAACAGGATCCAGCTGCCGTCACCGTAGACAAGTTTGACGCCGTCCATTGTACTGATCTCTGGAGCGTCTACCTTTGTCACGAGCCTTTCAAGCACCTCTTCTTTCAAGTGGTTCGGGCACGGAGTCTTGTCCTTGTCCTTGAACAGGTTTGGCTGCTCTGCTATGAGCTCTGATAGGGGCCTCTTTCTGGTGGCAATATAATGGAGCATCAACGCGAGCACCATTGATCCGTCCCTCACCTCAAGGTGGGGGCCATACATGATGCCTCCGTTCTCCTCGCCGCCGATCCTGTACCCGTTCTCAACCATGGCCCTGCTCACAAGTACGCTGCCCACCTTGGTCCAGTGGACCTTACCGCCGTACTTTGCGACGACTTTCTCGATGCTCGGTGAGCTACTGATGGCGGTTACTAATGTCTCGCCGGGGTGAGTTTTCATGAACTCCTGAGCCACGAGGCTGAGAGACTTGTCACCCCAAACAGCGTTTGAGTTTTCATCAATGATGATTGATCGGTCGCCATCGCCGTCGTAACCGATTCCCAAGTCAGACCCAGTTGCTTTGATGAGTTCCTTCAGGTCCACGAGGTTGTCTGGCGTCGGCTCGCTTCCCCTTCCTGGAAAAGAGCCGTCGATCTCCGAGTTGATTGTATAGAGTTTGCATCCCAGCTTGCTGGCAACAACTGGGGCAGTAAACACGGCTGCACCGTTTCCCAGGTCCAGCGCAACTGATAGCCCTGCTTTCTTGATTGCCTCGATGTCAACGTGGCTGATGACTGAATCCGTGTATGTGTCGATATAATCGTGGTGGTAGACTGATCCTACCTCGTTCCACTCGCATCTAGGTGGTCCACCTTTTGCCACGAGAGCCTCGATCTCCGCCTCAAGTGGCTTCGGTACCTCGACGCCGTCATGGTAGATCATCTTTACCCCGTTGAACTGTGGCGGGTTGTGGCTTGCAGTGATCATTACCCCTCCGTTCAAGCCCTTCTCCCTGACCATGAACTGGAGTCCGGGTGTTGTTACGAGTCCGAAATCATGGACGTTACACCCAATGCTGAGCAACGCGCTCACTATGGCGTCCCTGAACATGGGACTGGTGGTTCTGCCGTCCCTGCCGACACCTATTTCCTTTCCCATCAGGTTTCCCGCTGACGCAGCCAAGCTTGAAGCAAGCTCAAGGGTGAACTCCTCGTTGGCTACGCCTCTTACCCCGTTTGAACCGAATAACTTCATCACATCACCTGTTTGGGGGTCAGGATGCTTTCCTCTATGGTCTTGCTTGGGCAGATGGTCACTCCTTCGGTGATGGTGACGCCGTCCGATATCTGGGCATAATCACCTACGAGGCTACCTGACTCCACTTTGACCCATCGCTCCAGGACGCTGTTCTCACCGAGGATTGCGCCCTTGACGCTGCTATAGTCCTCTATTGTTGCCCCTTCAAAGACAACGCTGTTCTCAATCTTGCATCCTTTGCCGATCTGGACATTATTACCAAGAGAAACGTTGGGGCCTATCACGCAATCCGCTCCGATCCTCACGTTGTCGCCAAAGTTACATGGTTTCTTGATTACGGTTGATGGGGCGATCTGTGTTTTCTCGCCGCATTCATTCAGGTTGTTTCGCTCCAACACTCTCTCATTCGCGCTCAGATAGTCATGATGCTCGCCTATGTCCATCCAGAAGCCGTGAGACTCGAAGCCGTAGAGTTTCTGCTCCTCGGCAAGCTTGGGGAATACCTCTGTCTCAATGCGGACCTTGCGTCCGTCCGGGATGTAATCGAATATTTCGGGCTCCATGATGTAGATACCCGCGTTGATGAGGTTGCTTGGGGCCTTGCCGAACTCGGGTTTCTCGACGAACCTCGTGATCCTGCCCTCCCAGTCAAGCTCGACTGAACCGTACCTTGACGGGTCATTAACTTGGGTCAACGCTATTGTGGCGATTCCGCCCTTCTCTTTGTGGTAGTCGATTAACCTCTTGTAATCAAAATCAGTGAGGAGATCCCCGTTCATCACCATGAAGGATTCGCCGTTCAGCATGTCTTTCGCCTTCTTGACGGGTCCACCAGTGCCTAGGGGTCGCTGCTCCCTTGAGTAAAGTATCCCAAGGTCATACTTGGTGGGGCCAAGATATCGTACCAATGACTCCGCCATGTAGTAGACGGCAAGGATGACCGTATCGACACTCTCCTCCTTGGAAAGAGCTTCTAACGTGTAATCAATCAACGGCTTGTTGGCAATTGGGAAAAGCATCTTGGGTCTGCTACAGCTCAACGGCCTGAGCCGAGTCCCAAATCCACCTGCGAGGACAAGGGCTTTCATATAACACTCGTCGCTAGATGAACCCGTAGATTATTTAAGAAATTTGATGCTAAAGTAGGTAGCCGAGTTCTTCACTGAGCTGCTCGTTGCTCAGACGTTCATAGCGTTCGATGCTACCCACATCGTACCAGAAGGCATCCGTCTGATACGCGGCTACCTTTTCGTCGTCGTGGACCATTTGCTGTACGACATCTCCCATGAGGTCGTAGCTCTGATATTGCCCCTCATCGTGCATTTTCTCCATATCACTGACCACTGAACCGTTCAGCACCATTATCCCGATGGTGGCTCGCAAGTCAAGACGTGGCTTCTCCTTGAACTCCGTGATCCAGTTCCCCTCGATTGTTCCCACGCCCTCGTTGATCTTGAGACCAGTGGTGAGTGCCAGGGTCACACGGGCACCTGTTTCTTTATGCTGTTCAAGGAGCTTTCCCAGATCGATGTTTGAGACTATGTCGCCGTAGTATACCACCAATGTGTCGTCGCCCGTCAGCGCGCCCTCCTTGTAGGCGTTTAGGATGGCGTTGGCGCTTCCTTTCCACCCGGGTTTGTCCTGGACGTACTCAAGGTTGACTCCGAACCTCTCCCCCTTGTCAAAGTAGTTCTCAATCTGGAGGTACCTGTATCCTACCAAGAGAACCATATCGTTGATCTCGTGGTGCTTGTACAGCCTGATTATATATTCAAGGATAGGTTTCTCTTGGTCACCAATGGGAATCATGCATTTCTGGAGATAATTAGAGAGCGGTTTGAACCTGGTGCCCATTCCGCCCGCCATGATTACGCCTTTAACAGCCAAGTTCAGTCATCTCGAGCCAACAGCAGCATCAAACCCGTGATAGCGGTTACAACGCCCATCAGGTTCATCAACGCGGGGTTCACGGGGTCTGGGATCGTGCTGCCTGTGTTGACAACGAGCAGTAATCCCGTTAAAAGGAATACGATACCCGCCAGCACTGAGGCGAATCCTATGAAATCAAGTTTAGGTAAGTCCACCATAGGCGTTCACCTGTTGGATGTGTCGATGAGATAAAAAAGGGTTACATTCCCAACTTGGCTGGGAGGTACTCGTCAACGATGTAGGTGAGGCCGAACTTACTGAAAGCCTCCAGCTCGGCCTTCTGGTCAAGTTCGATGAGGATATCTAACTCCTTCTGCCACATCTCTCCAACGTACCTGGGATCCCTCTTGAGCTCGGTCAGGCGTTTCCTGTCAAAATCAGAGAGGGGCTCAGTGGGTAGCTTGTAATTGATGATGTCAGTCCCGTTAACCCCGATCCACCGGGCGGAGGGCGTACTGAGTCCTCTGAGGTGCGCTGCATTTGCAGAGCCACTTATTATGACCATTGCGATGTGCAGTCCCCATGGGTCCGCGTCAGTGAAGATGTATGCGGGTAACCCATGATCCTTGCTGAGCCTGTTGATGATTCCTCTTGTAGCTCTGGGACTCTGCCCAGCCGTGTGGATCAGTATGGCGTTGAACTTTTCGTGTGCGCGCTCCTCGACGAGCCTGGTGAACATTGCGCCTTTCTCGACAACCAGAACCTTGTCTGCAGTCGTCTCAATAAAGTCACTACTGGTCACCGCAGGGCCGATCATGGCGCCGTCAGGGTGATCCGTGAGGTTCATCCTCCGCCCCTCGTACCCTGGAACAGTGTACTCGATGGTGAGGTCGCCGAATATTGATGATCGCTCCTCTGGGAAAATGTGGAAGTCCTCCCTCGCCCTGTTTAGCGCTACCTCAAGGTCTGTGATTATATTGTCTGATTCCTGCTGGCCACTGTACTCGATGTCACGCTGGCCTCTGGCCGAGTAATAGACCTCCCTCAAAGTGCTGGTCTTCCGCAGTCTCACGAGCTCCTTTGCGAACCAGCTGGTCCACACGAGCTGAGTGAAGGGCCTGATATGCCTGATGTTCCTGCTATGCCGCCTGATCATGCGTGGGCCGAGGATGTACTGCCGTTCATCCGGGTCATATATAATATTGTCAGTGCTGCGGCTCTGCATGTGTATCCATGGGAACTCCCTGTTCTGGATCTGGTCGTAGATGAGCTGACCCATCTGGGTGAGGCTCTTCTCCATGGTCTCGCGCTTGCGCTCTGCGTCACTCTGAACTTTCTTCGACAATTTGAGGTACCTCCGCTAGGGTGCTTTTCTCTTCCGGGATAACTGTGCTCACGGCCGTGAGGAGCGGGGTGATGTCCGGCATTTCCTCTTTTTCGCTGAGCCTTGTGGCGAACTGTGCGATAACTGGCAGGTAGTTGTTAAATATGTTGAGCCTTCGCTTCTCCCGCTGGATCCTAGTTCGTTTGCTGATGTAGCTCCTAACACCCCTTGCCGCCTCCCTGATGGCGTTTGTGACCTCCTTCTCCACATTAGGCTGGTCAGCCATGAACTCCTTGCCTACGCTTTTGTACGGGATCTTGGTGCTGCAGACGTGGACCGCAATAACTATGGAGGTGTCCTTCTCCACGCTGTAAGTCTTCCAATTGATGTTCTTGTGGGCCGCCTTCCAGATGACTCCACTTCCCTCATCAAAGAGAAGCGGTATCCTGTTGGCGAACCTGTAGATGTGAATGCCAGGACCGTGGCTCTTCCTAATGGTATTGCCCGCTGCGACCGCTGCCTCCACAATAAATGGATATCCGAGGTAGGTGCTGGGCTTCCTGGTAACCACCTTTAGGTAGTCATCTTCGGAGATACCAAGCTCCTTGCTGATGCCTGTCTCAAACAGCTCTACCCCAATGGGGCTCAGGCAGCTCGCGATAGGTCGTTTGAAACCCTCATAGTCCTTCGTAGCCCTGACGATCCTGACCATTTCCTCCGAGGATAGCGTCTTCGGTTTCGATTTCAGGTTGATATCAGCAGACTTTAGGAACTTTTCAGCAGTAATTGCGCCTACTCCCTGGAAGTTCTCCATCATGAAGGACTTCATGTTTCTGGACTTTTTATCAGTGGATATCAGTCGCTTGACCATCTCGACGTCGATGCCGTGGGGATGTGGTCTTACCGGCTGGGGCAGTGGCGGCAATGTGTCCGTGCCCCGCTCGTACTTGTAGAGCCTGCCTTTTGGGTCAATGTACGTGATGTCCGCGTAGGGGACTACCATTGCTGTTTGCTTCAGGTACTCGATGAGTCTGTGCATGATACGGCTATAGTCCCCGTCCATCTGGATTTCGATAGATGTGCCCCTCCAGCCCGTGGGGTTCTGGCGGATATTGTGCTTGAATATGTTGGCGCGGTTGTTCTGGATATCGATGTTCATGATGAACTCATGGATATCGCCGCCCGTGCTGCTCTCGATCTTGACCGGCTCGTGGGTGGTTATCTGGCCGTAGAGTACCGCCATGGTTCCTCCTAGACCGAACGTGCCCCTTGCCTGCTTGAGCTCGTACTTGCTGCCATAGAATATTTGGCCGAAGGCACTTGGTATATGATCCGCCGGGACTCCTGTGCCGTTGTCCTCGACTCTCATAATGTAGAATTTGGTCTCCGACTCCGTCTGTCCAGCGACCTCGCTTATGCGTAGGAAGATGTTGGGCGGGACCTCAAGACTCTCGGCCGCGTCAAGGCTGTTCTCAAGGAGTTCCCTCACGGCCGTGTACGTGGCCCTGCTGGGGTTGCTGAAGCCCGCTATCTCCCTGTTGCGGTAGAAAAAGTCTGACGGACTCATCGATTGATATTCAGGCTGCGCCAAGTTGCTTTACGTCCTTCTGCGGGCGGGCTCGTACCAGAGCTCGCCCTTTTCTTTTCTCATCTTACGTCTATACGCATATAGATGATTCCACACCGTCTTGTGGTAACTTCCATTGAGGAGCATCTCAACAGCCTCTTTTGCCACCTGCAACATCTCGTAAGGGCCTATCACCGCAACAGTTCCACCGTAGACGCTGACCAGGCAATTAGTTAGCTCCTCCAGGAGCTCTCTGCTCTTGCCCTCCTTGCCGATTATCCTGCCCCGAACCCTGTTCTGGGCGTTCTTGCTGGTGCCCACGAACTCCTCAAGATCAATGACGATGAGATCGTTGTCCTCGTCCTGAAGAGTCATGGCTTTCTTGGGGTTGAACCCCCGCCCGATGGCTTTGACTATATTCTTGACCGTGAACATCACGGACACGTCCGGCTGGTCCTCGTTAACCTTGACCGTAACGCCCCCTGACTCGCTCTCCACGGTGATTTTAACTCCAAAGGCTGACTCGATTCTTCGCCTGGTCTTGCCATCGGCTCCTATGAGGACGCCGATACGGTCTCCCGGGATTCTAATAAAGGTCTTCTGTTCCACCTGTTATCCACTCCTTTAACTCTTCAGGGTCTCTAACTTCTGCTCCTTTTCTCTTGAAGAAGTAATTTACGTTCTGTATGTCTCTCTGTATGAGGGGCTCGGCCATCGGGTGAATTGTGAGCATGGCTTGGCTCACGTCGAATATAACTGGCTTCTCCTTGTGGACCATGATGTTGTACTCGCTGAGGTCACCATGAGCTATTCCCGCTTTTTGCCACATGAGCTGCATCTCAACGGTTACTTGGTCGTAGAACGCCTGCGGGTCCTCGGGTGTCCTCTCCCTTAGCAAGGGAGCGGGTATGCCGTCCTCCCCTATGAACTCCATGACAAGGATGTTCCTGATGAAATCGTAGGGTCTCGGGCTGTTGACCCCGGCATCCTCGCATAGCTGGAGGTTATTGAACTCCTTCTGGTTCCACGTGTATATCATGGACCTTGTGTTCTTGCGTATGCGCTTGAACCGCGGGTCGCCGTGGATGTACTGCATCATTCCCTTCCTGAACTCAGCGGTGTGAGTGTAGTAGATTTTGACCGCCAACTCGCGCTCGTCCTTGTCAAGTGCAAAGTAGACCCTCGCCTCCTTTCCAGCATTGACTACGCCATGGAGCTGATCGATAGTACCTTTTGTGAAGAGCTTGAGCATCCCTTTCAACGTGAGGCGGTCGAATACCTCCTCAATGACTCTGAACTCTTCCTTGTTCTTGTCCTTGAATAGCGCCTGCTCCTCGTATCGCCTAGTTAACCGGTCGTCTGCCTTGTCGTATTCTCTTTCACGTGACATGGTATGCCTCACAGAGTTATCCATGAGCAGAATGCCTTATCGGCGGAGGTCATCGGTCCATCGGACCAGCCGCTCTCATTCCCGCGGCCTTGGGTGTGGCTCTCCCTCAACACTCTAGCTCATTGAGTTGCCTCTTCAAAGAGAATAAACGAATGCAGACTTAAAAACTAATCTGGCCTTATTTGCGTTTGGGGTAATATTTACGCCTTAATTTTTGATAAAAACCGTTTTTAGGGTTTGTTTTCCATAAAAACCATTAATCTAGGTTGATTGGGACACTGTTCTTGATGGAAACTGTGTCCAGTTTTATGTCGCAGGTGAAGGCGTATGCCTCAACGCCTTTTTTCACCGCGTTTCGGAGGGCGTCAGTGAAATCCGGGTCCATCTTCTCGTTTGGACGCCACTCCCGCGCGTCGTTCCTCTGGATTACGAAGCACACAACAGCTCTACCGTGATTCAGGGCTACCACGAGTGTGTTCATATGCCTGGCCCCCCGCTTCGTAGGCGCATCAGGGAACAAGGCTATACCGTCCTCAACCAACGTACAGGACTTAGCCTCAAGGAGAATCTGATTCGTCCCATCTGTGAGTTTCAGGTCAAGTCTTGAATCATGGAACGTGGGCTCCGCCCTCTCAACATGATACCCTTTGAACTCGGGCAGCCCCGCGTTAATGGCCTCTCTGAGCATGTGGTTGGGTAACCTGCTGTCGATGCTCACCAAGGTGTTGTTATATTCCATCAGCGTGAGATCGAACTTGGTCTTTCGGTGGTTTCCCTCCCTCGGTATAACGTATACTCTCGTGCCTGGGACCATGAGCTCGTGCATCCTACCAGGGTTGGGAATGAACGCCTCAACGTGTTTCCCATCTAGATCAACTATCCCAAGGAATCTGTTTGGTCGCTTGATTAACTTGGCTGGAAGCGGTGGTGCAGGGTGCTTCATGTTCATCCCATAATTGACTCTATTTCTTCGAGCAGTCTCAGGTTACTGGCAGCCACTAATCCCACTCTCGTTGTCTGTGTAAGCTCCATGTCACCTATCAACTCACCGTTTATCGAATAAACCCCGCCTGCTTCCCTGATCATCAACAGCCCTGCCGAGATATCTGTAGCCCTAACAATTCCACGGAGGTCAATATGAGCGTCAAGAGTCCCAGCTGCTACGCTGCAGAGGCTCATGGCACTGCATCCCTGCTGCCTAATGTGCCTGGACGCACCGATGAGTCTGCCCAACCTGTCCATGGCAGGGTTCTTGCTGATGTCCATCCCGATCATGCCGTGGCGGTACTTGACATCTGGAGCCACAGTGATTGCGGTTCCGTCCAGCGTTACACCCTTACCCCTTTCAGCGAAGAAAGTCCCTCCCGTGAAGAAGTTTGTGATGATACCAGCAAGGGCACCGCTTTGATGATATGTTTCACTGACGCTTATGCTTGTGACTGCCGGGGTGAGTCCTCTCGCCAGGTTTGTGGTGCCGTCAACGGGGTCAGCAACCATTGTGTATCGTCCATTGCCGAAGACCTGATCTCCTTCCTCGCTGACGAGAGTGACTCCGATGTCCAACTTACCCAGTGTCTCAAGGATGGCGTCCTGCGCCTGCTTATCGAGGAGCTCCTTGAACTTATGGACGGGCATTGTATTCCTTTCGTGGATGACCGTGAGGACGCTGCCCTGGATTTTATCGCTGAGTCTCTGTAGAATCGGTTTCCAGTCAACCATCTTAACGCCTAGTTGGTATTGGCTTCGTGGCTTCTTTATATTATCTGGGATAACTTTGAATTGATGACTGCACTGAGGAAGGATTTCTACACGAGGAGTACTGATAATGTCGCCAAAGATCTGCTGGGCAAGATTCTAGTCCGCAGACTCGGCGATGAACTTCTTGGCGGAATTATCGTTGAGACTGAGGCCTATTTTGGAGCCGATGACCCTTCTTCCCGAGCTTTCCACGGCAAAAAGCAATACAACTCGGTGATGTTTGGTGAGCCAGGGCACCTGTTCATCTACAACGTCCACAGGTACTGGATGCTCAACTTCATCGCACACGACAACGTGGTCGGAGGAATACTCATCAGAGCTATCGAGCCAACTATGGGGATGGAAATCATGAAGGAGAATCGTCCAGTGAAGCGTGACAGAGATCTGACAAGTGGACCTGGGAAGCTAACCCTCGCATTAGATGTGAACAGATCCCTGAACGGGCAGGCAGCAACTGATGAATCATGCACTCTTTTTGTTCAGAACAACAAGTATGAGTTTGAAATGGAAACAAGCCACAGGATTGGAGTTACAAAAGATTTACCAGAGCATTTCCGGTTCTACGTTAAAAACAATAGATTTGTGTCAAAATAGGGAAGTTTTAGCCCTTCCACTGGACGATGGCGCCTGCCTTCTCCAGTGCAGTGAGCTCTTCCTCGGTCTTGCCCAGCTTCTCCGCAAGGACTTCGCGAGTGTGCTGTCCCAGCATGGGTGCCGCGCTTGTGACCTCTCCGGGTGTCTTACTAAAGACTACCGGGAAATTGGGTGCTTTGTACTTGCCCACGGTGGGGTGGTCGACCTCTACCCACATGCCCCTTGCCTGGCTGTGGGGGTCTTCCATTGCCTCGTAAGCCTCGTAGACGGGCCCAACGGGGAATCCCATGCCTGCTAGGTACTCGTGTGCCTCCATGCGTGTCATGTCTCCGATCTTTCCCATGACAAGTTCACGGGTGAGTTCGTCGACTCCCAACTCTGCCTTGAGTGCCTCGGTTGCCCTCGGTCGCTCAGTCATGAGATAGATCCAGCCATCGGCTACCTCAAGCATCCCTCCGACCCTCGGGGGCCTCGGGTTGTTGTGGCGTCGTTCGATGGGACTTTCCTTGAACAGGTCGTAAGCCACGCTTGCTGTGCAGTTGAAAGCCGCCATGGTGTCAAACTGTGAGACATCCACCATTTGGCCCTCGCCAGTTTGGTCCCTGTACCTGATGGCCGCGACGATGCTGAATGCGGCGTACATGGCTGGTCCAAGATCTCCCATGGCCCCCGCCATGCTGATCGGTGGGCCATTGTAGTCCTTATTTTTCCCAGTTGCGTAGGTGTGGCCGCTCATGGCCTCTGCTATGCTGGCATATGCGGCGTTCTTGCTGTATGGACCTGACTGGCCGAAGCCGCTGAGGGCTGCATAGATAATCTTGGGATTCCACTCCTTGAGCTGGTCATAACCGAATCCCAGGCGTTCCATTGTGCCAGGGGCGAAGTTCTGTGCTACAACGTCGCTCTGCTTGACTAATTCCTTGATCATCTCCTTGACCTCGGGGTTCTTGAGGTCCATGCTGATGTCTTTCTTGTTGAGGTTCAGTGCGTAGAACGTGGTTGATACACCGTTCTTGAGCTCACCGGGGCCCATCCTGCCGATGGTTCCCCATGGTGGCTCTACCTTGACTACCTCCGCTCCTAGCTCGGCCAGCATCATGGTGGTGTATGGGCCGAACCATACGTGTGTGAAGTCCAGGATCTTTATGTCCTCTAGTATCTTCTTCATGATAGCCCTCATGAAGGGGTGGATATACATAATGTTTGCTCAATTTACACCGAAAAAGAAGTTAAACGCCCAGTTATTGGCGTCTGAAATGGCTATGCAAGAGGTTAGGCTACTGCCTTACCTGCGTCGGGGCCAGGCTGTAGGTAGTAGACCTCAGTTACCTTGACGGCTATGGCTGCCTTGGCAGGCATCTTCATACCCCTCTCCTTCTCGAACTGTGCTGCCATCATCTTTCCGCGTTCTACCCTGGGACCTTCGGTCTCGATGGTCGCCTTGCCTTTGATCTGGAACGCCCTGTGGATGTCCATATCATATCCGGATAGTGCTGCCCAGCCAGTTGCCTCTAGGTTTGCCCTAGTCTTCTTCATGAAGTTATCAATTAGAACGATTGTCTCGTCGTCCTCGAACCACCAGAACGCCACGTAGCTTGTGTTTGGCTTCCCCTCGGCATCAACCGTTGCCAAGCTGATGATCCTCTGCTTGGTATAGATCTCCTGTGCTTCTTTTGGTACTTGTACCATACCCACAGATAATATAGTAAGTAATATAACTGGTAGGGTAAATAATCTAACCCATGAGGCTGGATGATGAGATAAGTGGGCTCCGGAAGGAGATAAGCCAGTTCAGGACCGAGACCCGACAACGGTTAGAGGTCATCGAAAACGAGGTAAACAAACAGGTGGCCCTCAACTACAACAGGACTATCGTCGATTACGTCATCGGGATGAGCCACGACCTTGTCGCCAACCTGAAGTGCGATAGACCAGACGAGGAGGAAAACTGCAAGGCAATGCTGGCAGAGCGCCAGGAGGAGCATTTAGCCCTCCTCAAGGCGGGCAAGTTCACCGCGTCCTATAACGCACTGGAAAAGGCCATGGAGAGGGCACCCAAAATGAAACAGAACTTCGAGGATTTCGGCAGACCCGGGTGTGTCTCCTGTATAGAGGCGGGGATGAGTATGCTGCGGTCCAACATGCAACTACTCTCACAGCTGAGGCTCATCGAGACCCCAGCGGTATCCTTGGCCCAGAACACTGCCACCGTGAACTCACTGGACGCCGAGAAGGCCAACAGAATGATTGTCAGTCCGATAAGCAACAAGGTGCGGATACAGATCCTCCAAAGCATCTACAGGGGTGAAAACCGGTTCAACGACCTCTCAAGGGCAACTGGACTTGAGGGTGGGCAGCTTCTCTACCACATAAAGAAGCTCAAAGAGGCCGAGTACATGGACCAGTTCGAGTCAAAGGATTATGTGCTTACCCCTAAAGGGATGAAGGGGCTGGTTATGCTGGCCCAGTTGAGTCACGAGTTGTCCTAAATGATAGCCAGCCGATGGGACGCGGTTGTCAAGCTGCGCGACAGGGACTATGCCTCCTGGTTTGAGATAGTAGATGATGGAGAGCTATCTGGTAGGTTCGTGGGCATCGAGGGAAGCGCCAGATCCATGACCGAGCTGAGTTTCGAGGACAATGAGCTCTACTTCAGTCTCCCACCACAGTACGAGAAACGTGAGGGCCTTCTCATCTTCAAGGGAAAGCTGGAAGGGAGAAGGATCACGGGTACAACCAACGACGATGATGGTAACTGGGTCGAGTTTTCCGCGGTTTCAGCACCAATGCTAAAATACAGAGATGTCCAGTGGGGGGCACCTATTAACCTCATCAGGAAGGACTTGTCCAACTGGAAACAGCGTTTCTCTGATGATCCAAGCGGTTGGAAGGTCGAAAACGGTGTTATCAGCAACACTCCTCCAAGCGTCGATATCGTGACCAAGGATAATTTCATGGACTTTAAGCTCCATGCCGAGTGGAGGGTCCCCGAGAAGGGCAACAGCGGCATCTACCTCAGGGGCAGGTACGAGGTCCAGATTCTTGACGACCACGAAAAGGAGACAGGTGCCCGGTCAACGGGGTCTATATACGGTTACCTGAAACCATCGAAGAAGATGACAAAAGCTGTGGGAGAGTGGAACTCCTTTGATATCACTTTCATAGGTCGTTGGGTTTCGATTGTGTTCAACGGCGAGACAATCATTGACAGGCAGGAAATACCCGGCTTGACTGGCGGAGCTTTGAACTCAAACGAGGGCGAGCCCGGACCTATCATGCTTCAGGGTGATCACAGGGCAGTGGAATACAGAAACATAGTCCTGACTCCCGCACTTTAGGCTTTTTTAACCTGCACATAGACCGTGTGGGTCCTTGATCCATGGCTTGGTAGCGTGGGTCTGGTTGATGTGACAGCGTTCGCTGAGCCCTGGACCTCGATGTCGTCCTCGTATTTGGGCCATGCACCTTCAAGCAGGCACACCACGCCAGGCATAATATCCTCTGTAACGAACGCCTCGATTCTGATCTTTCCCTGCGGGCTTGAGATGAGTACCCGTTCACCGTCTATGATGCCTCTTTCCACGGCGTCAACCGGGTTTATCCACAGCTTCTGGGGATCCATCTCTTGGAACCACTTGATGTTATAGTTTTGTGAGTGTGTCCTATACCTAGACTTTGGAGTAACTAGCCGCAACGGATTCTCTGTGTTGGGTTTGATTGATCTCAAAGTCGGGATTGGGGACGCTCCCTTCATGGCAAACTCCTCAGAGTACAACTGTATCTTGCCTGAAGGTGTGTCCAATGGATATTTATCCGGGTCTTCAATGAAATCAGTGAAGGCACCCCTCTCCTGCTCCTTCCCGAGGTAGATTCCCTTCTCCTTGAATTCCTCAACATCCTCAATCTCTGACTCAGCGATGAACTGATCAATCCACTCCGCCTCTGTCTTTCCCTCGGTGAACTCCTCAATGATACCAAGTCTCTCGGCAAGTTGACAGAGTATCTCGTAGTCGTGCTTGACTCCATCCAGTTTTGGAACCACCTGTTTCGAGTAGAGGAGGAAGTTACCTCCTCCCTTCATGACATCGGTTCTCTCAAAGCTTGTGGATACGGGGAAGACCACGTCACAGTGTAGCGCGGTTGCTGTCATGAACCTCTCATGCGCGACAGAGAAATCTGCCTTCTCGAAAGCCTCTTTGTTCTTCTTGATGTCGCTTCCTTGGTTCAGGTAATTGGTGCCGAGGACGTAGACGAATTTGATATCAACGGGGTAGCCGCCTTTCTTTCCCTGGATGATGGCGTCAGCCCACTCGTATGTCGGGACCGTTGCCTTCACCGGGTTTGGCATGGTGTCAATTGCCCCGACCTTCATTGAGGGGAGCATATTTGAAAAGTACCCGCCTGATGAACCCCCCTTCACCCCGATATTTCCAGTAGCTGCCTGCAGCGAGACTGCCATCCTTACCGCCTCTTCGCCGCCTATGACTCTCTGTATGGCCAGTCCAGTGATCAAACATGTCGGTTTCGCGTTTCCATATTCCAATGCAAGCTGCATAATGGTCTCAGATGGTGTACCGCACACCTTTTCAGCCCACTCAGGTGTCTTGTCAACGCCGTCGTCGAGTCCAAGTATGTGGTTTTCAAGCTCCTTGAACCCATAAACGTACTTTTCGATGTAGGCTCGGTCAACCAAATCCTCTTTGATCAGAACATTGAGGACAGCCATCATCAAAGCGGTGTCTGTGCCCGGAAGCACTTTGATCCACTGGTCTCCAAGGGTCTTCACGGTGTTGGTTGCCCTTGGGTCAATGGTGATAACCTTGACTCCACGCCTCTTAGCGTCTCTGATCCATGACTCCGTTGCGCTGCCGAACCTGTTATCCACGACGTTGGAGCCCCAGAGGATGATGAGGTTACTGTGTTTCAGTGAAGCAGGGTCAAAACCGGCCTGAACGGTACCTAAAAGGTAAGGCAGTGTGAACATATTTGCCGCGCTGCTGTACCCTAGCCAACGGCCGGTCGCTCCTCCAAATAGGTGGAGGAACCGATTTGCTAACCTCTTGGTGTTGTGGAGCACGCTCATGATAGCACCTGAGCCACCTAAGTTGAGGATAGCCTCGTTTCCGTGCTTTTCCTTTACCTCAGAGAGCTTCTCCGCTACGAGGTCCAGTGCTTCCTTCCATGTCACTTCCTTGAACTCGCCTGATCCCCTTGGACCGGTCCTGATCAGTGGCTTTGTGAGGCGATCAGGCGCGTTCTGTATCCTGTGAGATTGGTATCCTCTGACGCAGCCCTTGATGTATTCTCCGCCAGCGGGGTTGTCGATTACCTTGGATACTTTACCGTCCTTGACGATGGCGAGGAGTGGGCATCCGCCTCCGCAGTCAAGGTTACACGTGAAGGGTATACCGGTCATGGTAAACAGAAACTAGACGGATGGGTTGTTATTAGAAGTTTAGAAAACGAGTTTGACGTCCAATGCCCTATCCCATTTCCTGTAGACTGCGTCGATCCCATCCCCGACCACTTCTATATCTGTCATTTCGCCGATTCCCACTTCATGTAGCCACCTGATGTGGTCAATGGTCTCGGGTTCGATGCCTATACATCTAGCAGCGGTTGCGTCTGCCGCGATCGGGTCAACACTTGCGATTATGGTGTCCATCTTGACTGGTTCTCCCTGCCACGGACCTTTTCCTTCCTTCCCGTAGAAACCGTCGATGACGCTCAGGTGGGGTGGCAGTGTCTTGATTATGTCGTAGATGACGTTGTTCATGCCGTGGCGGTGCATCGTGAACTTCCTGCGAGTCGTCAACATGCCGAACATATTCTTGAGGCCCATGGTGATGCTGGTGTGGTGCAGGGTCTTCATCGTTGGCACAGTTATAATGGCGTTCTCCGTGGCCATTCTCGCCACTTTGAACTTTTTCACCTTTTTAGGCCCATCGACCACCAGCTCTACCTTGTCTTTGAGCTTCCTCATGTTCACGTACTCGGCACCCAGGCGTTCAATGACATCCATCATGCCCGTGGTGTTGATAGCCTCGTCAGGGGATGTGATCCCACCGTCAGTCTCGACCACTATCGCCTTCTTTCCAAGCTCGTGGACCCTGTTGATTACCGCTTCGACTACCATCGGGTCTGTGGTGATCCCTGACTTGTAGGTGTGCGATGTTATCAGGTTCGGTTTGATGAGCACCGTGTCCCATGGCTCAAGAGCCTCCCTGTACGGAATCATGTCCATCGCTCTATAAACCGGCTCCAGCCCTCTCTCGCCCTTAACAACCGCTACCCTTGACATTGCTCTCGAATCAAATCCAGCATCATGCGTTATTAATTATCTGAACCGGGGAAAATAGGAAAGGTTTATACACATATGATACACACATCATATGTAGCAACGATCATACGGTGAATGACAATGAAAAAAGATCTCTCGACGATGTGTTACGGATTCTTCTCAACCCTTTCAAACCCAACTAGGCTGGCCATCATCGAGGCGCTGGTGGAGAAACCAATGTACGTGAACCAGATGGTCGCGGAGCTTGGGCAGGAGCAGAGCATGATCTCCCATAACCTCAAGCACTTGGTAAACTGCCACTTTGTGTTCGTAAAGAGGGAGGGCAAGCAGAGGGTCTACTCGATCAACCACGAGACTGTGGACCCGTTGATGAAGGTAATCGAGAACCACCACCACAAGTTCTGCAAGGGTGGCGCGGCGTGCCACCTCAACGTGGTAAAGGAGAAATAAAAAATGACAATGAATGAGACAAGCCCCCACGCGAAGGGCATGGAAGAGTACATGAACAGGGGAATCAAGGAAGTTATCATCGAGCACCCCGAGCTGGAGAAAATCCTGGATGGCTATGACATCGGATGCGGTGCCTGCATGGTGGGGACGTGCCTCCTCAAGGACATAGTGGAGGTGCACGGGTTACCCCCGGAGACGGAGAAGGCGTTGATGGGCAGGATAACCAAGGCCATCTACCCCGACGCGGATATCGAGGTACCCGAGGACGACGGGAAGGCGGTGGTGAGGACTTTCACGTACTCGCCGCCGGTCCAGACCCTGGTTGACGAGCACGTACTCATCAAGCGATTGATAGCTTTGATCCCGTGCATAAACGAGTCACTGGACCTTACAACCGAGGAGGGAAGGCAGGTGGTGTTTGACGGCATCGACTTTATCAAGACCTACGCCGATAGCTTCCACCACGCCAAGGAGGAGGACCTGCTGTTCAAGTACTTTGACGAGGACTCTGAGATCGTCGCGGCCTTCCACGAAGACCACAGGAACGCCAGGGACCACGTCAAGAACATCCTTGAAGGCGTAGCGGAGCAGGACTCAGCGAAGGTCACAGAGCACCTGGGGGCATACATGGAACTGCTGCAGGGCCACATCAAGCGCGAGGACGAGGTACTTTACCCGTGGATGGACAGGGACCTCTCATCGGAGCAGGAGGCCGAGCTGGCCAGGGCGTTTGATGAGGTCGATGTCAAGTTCGGGGACGTCAACGCGAGGTATGGGGCATTCGTCGCGGGGCTCGAAAAGAGCTTCCAGTAACCTTTTTCAAAACCAGGCCCTAAAACGGCTTCTTTTGATCCCGTCACTGGTATTAACGCGAAAAAAATTTTTAGTGGCTTGCATCAAGTAATCTGACATAAGGGAAAAAAAGGGGCATCCGGTGCGAGGTGGTGTGGGATAAGGGCATGATGGGGGCTAGGTGACGGTGGACTTGTCGTCACTGAACTTCTCGATGTCGCCGTCATCGATAATGGCTTTCAGCACCTGCGCCACCTTCCACACGTCGTGGTAGCTGACGTACAGCGGTATGGGTGCCAGCCTGATGATATTTGGTGGGCGGTAGTCCGGGATGACGCCCTTTGCTACCAGTGCCTGGTTGATCCTCCATGCGTCCTTATGGAATACGCCGACGTGCCCGCCTCTCCGCTTGTCCTCGCGGGGCGTGGCGATGCCGTAGTTATAGGGCTCGCCGCTGAGCATCTCGTCGATGAGGTACATGAGGTACCCCGTGATCTTCAGGCTCTTCTCCCTGATGTTCTCGATGCCCGCCTCGCGCATCATCCTGAGGCTGCCCTCGATGGGAGCCGTGGACAGCATAGTGGTAGTGCCGATCTGCCATGCAGTTGCCGACCCCGCCGAGTCGAACTTTTGCCTCATCTCGAACATGGTGCTGCGGTTGTTTCCGAACCACCCCGCCATCCCGGGCATCTCGTCCCAGTGCTTCTTGTTGACGTAGATGCTGCCCGTGCTGCCGGGCCCGCCGTTCATGTACTTGTAGTTGCACCAGAATGCGAAGTCGCTGCCCCACTTGCTGAAGTGGTGGGGTACAACCCCTGTGGAGTGGCTGCAGTCGAAACCTACGATGATGCCCCTCTTGTGGGCCTCTTCCGTCATCCTTCCCATATCCAGGAGCTGGCCGCTCTTGTAGTAGATGCTTGGAAGGAGTGCTAGCTGCACCTCGTCAGTCATCGCGGCGATGATATCCTCTTCCTCGATGGTCATGCCGTCCCTGCTCTTGACTAGGACCAAATCCTCGTCAGGGTCGCCGCCCTTGAGCCTGATCTGGGCGCTCAGCGCGTACAGGTCGCTTGGGAAGTTGAGTTCGTCCGCTAAAATCTTCTTTTTCTTGCCCTCAGGCTTGTAGAAAGTCGAAACAAGGGTGTGCAGGTTGACCGTTGTTCCCCCTGTGACGACACACTCGTTCTCCTCGGCTCCTACTAATGGTGCCTGGAGGTTACCCAGTTCGTCTGCGTAGCTGATCCACGGTATCTCTCCTTCGCCCCAGCCCTTGATGCCAAGTACCTTCCACTCCTCGATTAGCCTGAGAAGGGTCTTCTCGGCGTCCTTGCTCATCAGCCCCAGGCTGTTGCCGTCCATGTAGATTGAGCCTTCAAGGTGGTAAAAGCGGTCCTTGAACCCAACAAGTGGGTCCTTGGCGTCCATTTCAAGTGCGAAATCCTCGCCTAGCTTGAACTCCAATTTAATCGAGAGAAAGAAGGGCGTCTTTGCATTAAACTGTGTCTAGATATGGAGAAGGGTTACCTCGACTTCCTCGCCCTCGTCGGCCTTGTTGGTACCGATGGGTAGGATGATGAAGCCGTCGGCGTGGGTCATGCTGGTGATGTCCCCGCTCTGCTTGTAGACCCTGTAAGCCTTGCCGTCCTCGATGCGCACGGTAATGAACTGCTCCCTGTCGCTCTTGGACACCATCTCGTGGCCCATGGGCAGCTTGACCTTGACCCAGTGCTTGGGTGCGAGCCTCGCCATCTTTCGTAGGGCTGGCATCAGGTACACGTAGCTGTTGTTGAGGCAGCTGGTTGGGTAACCTGGCATGCCGAACATGGGCGTGCCGTCAACTTCGCCGAAGAGCGTCGGCTTGCCCGGCTTGGTCTTGACGCCGTGGAAGTAGATTGTCCCCATCTCCTCCATGACCTCGCTGAACAGGTCCTTGGTGCCCACACTGCTACCGCCACTGACGACCCATAGGTCGTGCTCAGATGCGCTCCCGAGTGATTCTTTGATTGATTCAACGGTGTCCTCCACGATTCCGATGACGACCGCGACGCCTCCGTTTGCCTCGATGACTGTTGCCAGGGTGTAGCTGTTGATGTCATAGATCTGACCGGGCTTCAACGCCTGTCCCTGTGGCGCTATCTCAGGCCCGCTGCTGTATATGGCGACCCTAGGCTTCCTGTAGACCTCCACCTCGATGTACCCGAGGGCCGCGAGGGCTCCAATAACCCCCGGCGTGATGGTCTTGCCCGGTGAGAGGACGTGTGTTCCCTTGGTCATGTCGGCCCCTGCCTCGGCCATGTTCCTTAAAGGGGCGACCTGTCCCTCGATTGATACTTCCTCGCCGTCCTTGTTGGTGTACTCCACCATCACAACGGCGTCTGCTCCGTCAGGCATGGGTGCGCCGGTTGCGATCTCAAGACACTCGCCATCGTTGACAGTGCCATCGAATACGCCTCCCGTGTGCTGGATGCCGATTAACTTGAGTGCGATGGGCTTTTTCTCGGTTGCCCCAGTCGTGTCCTTGGCCTTGACGGCGTAGCCGTCCATGCTTGCCCTCGGGAAAGGAGGGACGTCGAAACCGGCCACTACATTCTCGGCTATTACTCGCCCATTTGATTCTCCGATCGGGATTTTCTTGGTCCCCTTGATGGGTTTGATGTGATTGTCTATGATTTCTAATGCCTGTAATCGCGGCATCAGCTCCCCGAATGGCTTCATTGTCATCTTCTGTTCAGCTCCCATATCATGTGCCCAATTCCGGGCAGTATTATCTTGTTTAACGCGGTTTTCATGGCCCCCCTGCTTCCGGGTAGGCAGAATATGATCTTCTTGTTGACTACCCCAGCCGTGGAACGGCTCATGAGGCCGGGCGTACCTATCTCGTCGTAGCTGAGCCTCCTGAAGTATTCCCCGAACCCGGGTAGCTCCTTCTCGAACAGCTTCTTCGCGGTGTCAACCGTCTTGTCAACGGAACCGATTCCGGTTCCTCCGCTGGTGATAATTATCTGGGTCTCGCTGTTTTCGATAACGTTAGCCAGCCAGTCCTTGATCTTACCTGAGTCATTGGGCACAATCCCGTACTCAACAACCTCGTGACCTGCCTCAGAGAGCAGCTTCTTCGCGAGCTTACCCGTCTCGTCCGTATCAGGTGTCCTTGAGTCGCTTGTAACCAGTAACGCGAATGTCGCGCTTACCTTTTGGTCCCTTGGGTGGTGATTGTGGCTCATTTTCCCTTCATCTTCTCGATAACTCTGATATCCGATATCCTCGTGTCCGGGTATTGACCGTCCTCGTCCTTCTCAAGGTACTTTGTCATGTCCCAGATGTTCAAAAGTGCTATCGATACGCCTGCAAGTGCCTCCATCTCGACGCCTGTCTGGGCGTTCGTGGTCACCGTACATCTTGCCTCGATTGTATCCTCGCCCAAGGTGTACTCGACATGTGCCTTGCCGATTGGAATGTTGTGGCAGAGCGGTATCAGGCTCGGAGTGTTCTTCACCGCTAGGATCGCGGCTATCTCCCCGACCGTCAACGGGTCACCTTTCTTGATCTTGCCTTGCCTAATGGTCTCCACGGTTGAAGCCTGTAGCTTGATTACTCCGGCTGCAACTGCCTTCCTTGAAACTACCTTCTTCCCTGATACGTCAATCATTTTTATTGGGTCTTCACTCACGTTTCTCGCCCTCCACCCAGTAACTCCCGTCCGGGTTTACCTCCTTCTTCCATATCGGCACCCTCTGCTTCAGCTCGTCGATGAAGTACATGCATGCCTTGAACGCCGCCTTTCTGTGCCCTGCCGATATGGCGATGAAAACAAGTTCGTCTCCGACCTTGAACTCGCCGTATCTGTGGACGATGGCCACCTCTTGTACGCCGAACTTTGCCTTGCACTCGGCTCTGATGTCTTCAAGCTGCTTCCTGGCCATCTCCTCATAGACCTCTACGGTCATGTTGGAGACCTCTTTGCCCTCGCTGTTGTCGCGGACCACGCCGATGAACTGGACAACGCAGCCGCTGCCGCTTCTCTGCACCATCTCGGTTATAGCGTTCCTGTCCGCTTCCTCTCTCTGAATGAAAATCATCTTATCCCCCACTCACCGGCGGGAAGAACGCCACCTTGTCATCCTTCTTGACCACGGTCTCAAGGCTGGTGAACGAGTTGTTGATGGCCACAAGAACTTCCTCCTTTGCAGCTATCTTCGCGTACTTGTCCCTGACCTGGTCCCTGAGCTCAACGACGGTCACGCCGTCCTTGGCCTCTATCTCCTCTTCCTTCAATCCCGTGATATCCCTGAACTGCCCGTAGTACGTTACCTTGATCTTCATCACTCGTCCCTCCAGAATGGAGCCCGCCTCGAAACGGCCTCATTGAACGCGCCTATGATCTCTTCCTCTGGTGCCCCGCCCCTCATCAGCGACACGAATGGGACATGGTTGTCGTCCCTCATTAAACATGACTTTAGCTTGCCGTCGCTGGTTACCCTGATCCTGGTGCAGTATGCGCAGAACTTGCTGTTGTGCATGGGTCTCACCACCTCGACCCGTGCCCCGTCTTTCAGGTAGTATATCTTCCTGAGGTGCATCTCCCGCTCCACCACTTTATTGGATCGCTTCTCCAAGTCCTCCTCAACTGGAACCAGATCGTAGTGGTACGAGTCGTAGTGCTCCACACCGTCCTCCAACTCTTGGAACTCTATGAGTTGTAATACTCCTCCGACCTCCCTGCTGTAATCGATGAGGCTGTCGATCTCCTCGTTGTTGATGCCCTTCATGACCACCATGTTCAGCTTGACCGGGTTTAGTCCGTACTTGACGGCCTCCTCGATCCCTGTGGTCACTGACTCAGTGCCGTTCCCCGTGATCTCCTCGAATGACTCCGGGCATAGCGTGTGGAGGCTTACGTTTACCCTTGCCAGTCCGGCATCTTTCAGTGGGCCTGCCAGTTCTTTGAGCCTGCTTGCGTTGGTGGTCATGGAGACCTCCTCGACGAGAGGGCTGATTCGCCTCACGATCTCGACGATGTCCTTGCGTACCAGCGGCTCACCTCCGGTCAACTTGACCTTGGTTATGCCCTGTTCCGCCGCTAACTTGACTATACGCTCCACCTCATCGACGGTCAACTCGTCGCCTGAGCCGTGCTCGCCCTCGTGGTGGCAGAAGAAGCAGTTAAAGTTGCATCGCTGTGTCAGGCTGATCCTGAGGCTATTGATGGGCCTTCCGTGTGGGTCAACTAGTGTGGTCACTTGTGAGGTCGCCTCCCTTTTGATGTGCTCTGGGTTTTATATTGTTATGCATGGCTACACATATCGAACCCCTCGATATGCATAAATAAACATATCATATCTTTGATGGTGGTACACCCATGTCAGGATTCAAGATTAAACAATCGACATACATATTTGCTGTAATATTCGGGTTAATAATCACGGGAGCCGCGTACCGGGTGGCGGTCAAGCCAAAACCCCACCCCCCGTTGATAATATCGACCACCACAAGTCTTTACGAGACAGGTCTACTGGACGTTCTGAAGGAGAGGTTCGAGGTCGACTACCCCGATACAACTATTCTATTTGTCTCGCAGGGAACAGGTCTCGCAATCGAGACCGCGAAACGTGGGGACGCTGATATGATCATGGTCCACAGCCCTGGTCAGGAGCTAGGTTTCATGGAAAGCGGCCACGGGGTGAACAGGAAGATAATAGCGTACAACTTTTTCATCATTGTTGGACCAGAATCCGATCCTGCCGGAATCCTCGGCATGAACCCGATAGACGCCCTTCTCAAGGTACAGGAGGAAGGTGTGAACAGGGACGCGTTATGGGTGAGCAGGGGGGATAACTCGGGGACCCACTCCAAGGAAAAGAGCCTGTGGAAATCAACGGGTTTGGACCTTGAAGAGTTGAAGGTGCAACCTGGAGGAGACGAGGGGAGGCACTGGTACATCGAGGCAGGTGCCGGCATGACGGCGACTCTACAGTTGGCGAACGAGAAAGGCGCTTACACCCTGACCGACGTTGCCACCTACCTCAAGAACTATGGGAACGGAAACATAGAGTTAGTAAAGATAGTGAACTCGGGGGAGGAAACCCTGAACGTTTACAGTGCTATCCTATGTAACCCGAAGGTCAACGAGATGACCAACTATGTTGACGCCGAGGACTTTCTCCACTACCTCCTGACCGATGATGTACAGGAATTGATGGCGGGGTACGGAATCGACGAGTTCGGGTCAACCCTCTTCAAGCCCTGGATGCCTGAACTGGAGACCCCGGGCTCTGAGTTTGTAAAATGGGTCGAGGAGTACGCCTACTATGATGGAAACGAGTGTCCCGAGGAGTTCAGGTACCAAAGCGGAGATTTATACGGGTAAGAAGGGTCTTGGTGTAGCATGAGCTGGGGGACAATATCCGAGGGTCTGGCCGAGGCGGTCAGACTCATCCTTTCGTTGGATCCCACAGTCATCTCCATAACCCTCAGGTCAATAGAGACGGCGGGTTTTGCCACGTTTCTAGCCTCAATTATTGGTATTCCCTTGAGCCTGGTATTGACAATGAAGAACTTTCCAGGTAGGGGAACCATCAAGTTCCTGTTCAACTCCCTGGTCGGCATCCCAACGGTCACGCTTGGTCTCGTCCTGTACATGCTTCTTTCAAGGACCGGTCCGTTAGGGCACCTGAAACTCCTCTACTCGGTCCAGGGAATGGCTATCGGTCAGGCGATGCTCATCCTGCCCATCTCCGTCACCTTCATCGTGAGCGCACTTGAGAGCAAGATGGGCGAGGTCAATGATCTGGCGAGGACTCTCGGCGCATCCGAGACTCAGGTGGCTCTGGCCGTTCTCCGCGAGTCATTCAACGGTGTGAGCCTGGCTATTATCTCCAGTTTCAATCGTGCTTTCGCCGAGCTGGGTATCGCGACGATGCTTGGGGCCAACATAACCGACCTAACCAGGGTACTTACGACAGCGATCGCGCTTGAGACCAATAAAGGTCAGTTCGGGCTGAGCTTCGCGTTGAGCCTGATTCTCATCTCGGTTGTCCTGCTCATGAACTACCTTATCCGGGTGCTTCAGGGAGGAGAAACCTGATGAGTATATTCGAGATCAAGGGCTTGGTAAGGGAGTACGATGGGGAGCCAGCCCTCAAGAATATCAATATCAACATTGGAGCCCAGGCTCTCGGTGTAATTGGTAAAAGCGGCTCAGGGAAGACCACGCTCCTGAAGATACTGGCAGGATTGCTAACCCCTTCACAGGGGAAGCTAAGTTTCAATGGCACTGAAGTGACCCCCGCGGTACTCCTTGACCTCAGGCGACGAGTCACAATGGTTTTCCAGACCCCACAGTTCCTCAACGGGACGGTCAGAACAAACCTTTCCTACGGACTGAGAATTAGAGGAGTTTCTGACGAGGAGATCAAAAGAAAAGTCTCTGACGCCCTTGACCTCGTCTCCCTGGAAGCATACGGAGAGAGATATGCAAGGAACCTGTCAGGGGGGGAGCAGCAGAGGGTAGCGTTGGCACGTGCACTCATCCTTGACCCCGAGGTGCTGCTCCTGGACGAGCCAACTAGCAATCTCGACCCTGTAAATGTCAGCCTGATCACGGATATCCTGGTCCAAGAATCAGAGAAAAGACTAGTTGTAATATCAACCCATGATTTGGATCAGGTTAAGCGGATCGCAAAACACGTAATTTTCCTAGAGGAAGGGATCATCACTGAGCAGGGTGACCCATACAAGCTTGACTCGGTCAATAGGTTCACCGAGAACGTGTACACAGGTATCTCAAACGTGGAGAAGGGCGTCTCTCAGGTACACGTCGGGGACATTATCATCCGCACCAGCAGTCCATTAACGGGTAGGATATCCCTTCACGTTAGGCCCCAGGACATCATCATCAGCAAGGGCTGGATCGAGACCAGCGCCAGGAACCAGTTCAGGGGCCTGATTACCGGAGTAAACGAGAGGGATGGCATCGTCATGATCGATATTGATGTGGGTGAGGTGTTCACGGTCCAGATCACTCGCAGGAGCTTCAACGAGATGAGCCTGAAACTAGGCGAGCCGGTAAACATTTCTTTTAAGGCTTCCTCGGTTCTGCCCCTCTAGTCGTAAAGGTATAATAGCTACGGTCAATCTGTGAATTCAAATGGCTAAGCGTGTAACGGTCACCGTTTTCCCGAAACTCAACAACGACAGCTGCGGCACTTCTTGCGGCGTCTCATGTAACTCATGCTCTGGTTGCGATTCCAACTGCGGGTTCACTGAGGCAGAAGGGGAGCAGATGGACAACCTGTACTTCAAGCTGGAGGAGATAGGTTTCAAGAACTCTCCAGACTGCAGGATGGATTTCGTAAACACCTCGGATATCGACTATTCAATCGAGAGGCTCAATATGGTGCTTGTTACAAGCGGCAAGTCCACGGTAACGCATTACACCTATGGGGAGTACATGAACGAGAACGCCCCGATAATCGCGCTCAACAGCAAGATAATATCTGAAAAGCGCATCCCGACGAAGGATGAGCTCAGCAAGGCTTTCGAGAGCTTCCCCTAGGATTCGTCTTCCTTCATCTTCTGTTCCAGGGTCTTCAGCTCGCCCTTTTCGCTGATCCTGATCTTCGTGTTCAGTCGTACAGGTAACCCTACTTGCCTGAAGAAACCCATCAACGCGGCACCGTCTATAATGTCCGCTATCTTGCCCTCCTTGATGCCCTCGACGAGGATCTTCTCGACCTGACTGATGACCTGCGGGTACTGATAAGCCGCCGCGCTGTAGACCTCCCACGCCCTGTTACCGAACATGGCGTCCAGAATCTCCTGATTCGATGCTTCGCGTGGCTTCTCGGGCTCCGGCTCAGGTTCCTGCTGGTCCTTGATCTGTTTTAGAAGCATCATCCGCTTCATCTCCTCAAGGCGTCGCTTCTTTATCTTATCCAGTTCGTTATCCATGAGCCTTCACGCAGATGATATCCACGTCTCGCTCTGTTTTATTCCTTACTGAGCCTATCAGGGCTTGAGGCCGCTGATCCTGATGCTGTTAAGGATTACTAGCAGTGCCAGGCCGACGTCGCCCAGTATTATTGACTGCCAGAGGCTGATGGTTCCCAACGCCGCCAGTATAACGATAACCAGTTTCATGCCTAAACTGATGGCAATGTTCTCCCTGATCCTGTTGAGGGTCGTGGTGCTGAGCCTCTGGATGTAGCTCAGCCTCGTCAGGTTGTCCTCAAGCAGGACAATGTCCGCTGTCTCAAGGGCTATATCACTGCCCAAGCCACCCATGGCGATCCCCACGTTCGCGGCTGCCAGTGCTGGTGCATCATTGACGCCGTCCCCGATCATAACCACGTTCCCATAGCTCTTCAGCTTCTCAATGGTCTCCAGTTTCTCGTCAGGCAGGAGGTTCGCGTGGTAACCGTTGAATCCCAACTGTTTTGCGATAGCTGCTGCCGTGGTCTCGTTGTCGCCCGTGAGCATCTCGACCTTCATGCCGTTCCTTTTGAGCATTGAGACCGCTTCCTTTGCCCCTTCCCTTCTCTTGTCCTGCAGACTGATGATCCCGATCACATCATCATCGCGAGCGACGAGTATTGTTGTCTTGCCCTGAATCTCCAATTCATGGATGGCGTCCTCGGGGCACGCGATTTCGTTCTCGTTGAACAACCTCATGTTCCCAATACAATAGCCTTCTCCCTCGATGTTCGCCTCGATACCCTTTCCCGTCCTGCTCTGGAAATCGCTGGTCGGAAGTATCGGGACGTTCTCGATCTCCGCCAGCTCCATGATGGCATCTGCGATGGGGTGCTTACTGTTTTCCTCAAGGGTTGCTGCTATCGAGATGAGCTCGTCTCTACTGACGCCGTACGGGATCACGTCCGTGACCTTGAGCTTGCCCTGAGTCAGGGTTCCAGTCTTGTCGAAGGCGAATACTTTGGCCTTGTTCATCTCCTCGATGAATGTGCTGCCCTTGATGAGAACCCCGTTCCTGCTTGCGCTTGTGAGTGCCGATACCATGGCAACGGGCGTGGCGATAGTGAATGCGCACGGGCAACCTATGACCAGCAACACCAACCCGTTGTAGACCGATGAAACAAGGGGTGCGTTGAATAGAAGCGGAGGGGTCAACGCCAGTATTGAGGCCAGTAACATTATCACTGGGGTGTAGTACCGCGCGAACCTGTTCACGATGTTCTCGGTTGGGCTCCGCCTCTCCTCTGCCTCGTGGACCATCCTCAATATGTTTGAGAGCATTGACTCAGCTGATGCCCTCGTTGTCTTAACCGACAGGACACCGTCCAGGTTGATTGTCCCTGCAAAGACCTCGTCAAGGTACCCCTTATGGATCGGCACCGACTCGCCTGTCATCATTGACTGGTCAACCGTGGTGTGACCGTCAACCACTGACCCGTCGAGGGGGATCCTGTCTCCCGGCCTCACCACGAAGAGTTCCCCGGGCATCACTTGGTCAACCGGGACCTCAATCTCGTCGCCGTTCCTCTTGATCCTGGCAACCTCTGGTCGAAGTTCCATCAATGCTTCGATCGCGTGTCTCGCCCTGTTCCCCGCGATGACTTCAAGCTTCATTGATAGGTCCTTCAGGAACAGCACTAGGGCTCCCTCGGTGTACTCGCCGATGAGAACCGCACCAGTCGCAGCCACTGTCATCAGCAGGTCTATCCCGATGACCCCTTTTTTCAGGGCTTTGACACCGCTTATCGCGGGCTTGTAGCCCTCCACAAGGATCGCTACCATCAGCAGTATCCTCGGGATGTAACCCCCGACCCCCATGTATTCCATTACGATGCCAGCTGTAATTGCTACGAAGGAGAAGATCGTGTTAGTCCAGTTGAGAGAGCCGTCTCCATGGTCGTGACCGCTCTCGTTCCCACAGCATGACTTTTCGTGTGCATGTTCGGTAAGACCTGAACAGGACTCGCAGACCTCCTCCGTGTCGTGTTCAAGGTCGTGATTGATGTCGGTCATCGTTGCTCAGAGTTTCGCGTCGTTAAGTTTTATTAATGTAATGCTATTAAAACGACGAATATTATTAGAAATTAATAAAAACGAGGGTCATTTTTAATAAACCATGACCGTTATCAGCCTGAGCCTCACAAACGCACTTCTTGAGAGGCTTGATGACTTCGTGGAGTCCTCGGGGTTCAGTAGCCGCTCGGAGGCTCTGAGATTAGCTGTCAGGGACAGCCTAAACCAGTATAGCCTCCAGCGAATGGAGAAAGGGACCGTGATGTCTACCGTCACCATAATCAGCGAGAGCCACCAGGCCAACACCCACGTTGGACTGATGAACATAAGGAACGACTTTGACGAGCTCATATTCGGTAACATGCACCTCCACATCGAGGGCGGTTACTGCATCGAGGTATTCTTCGTCAGGGGAGAATCGGAGAAGATAACGAAATTTGTGGCAAAGTCCAAGGCGATCAAGGGAGTAATCGAGGTAAACTACACGACAACACCGTTGAAGTGAGTCATCAGACTGAGCGCAGTCAAACTGCGCATTTCCACATAAAATTATTGAATTTATCCTCGACCGCCTAGTCTGGGCTGTTTATTCCACTCTCCGACGGAGAAAAGCCGCGTAAAACTGCTCGTGTAAATTCCATCAGCTCTGCTTATCTCAAATCTTATTAAAGATGTTTCAAGTACAAGTTGCGTAATGATCACTAAAACAGTCCATGAAGTCTTGGGTAAGGACACCGTCCGTAGCGACGGCCTTGCCAAGGTCACGGGGAGGGAAAAATTCACATCCGACCTTTATCTCCGCAACATGCTGCACGTGAGAGTGTTGAAGAGCTCACACGCCCATGCCGAGGTCGTCAAGATCGACGCCAGCGGAGCGGAGGAGCTGGGGGCAACAGTCCTCACTGTTGACGAGGTTCCAGATGTGAAGTTCTGCCCCCGTCTCGTAAGCACCCCTGACTCAACCTTCAAGGACTGGAGCGTCCTGACCGATCACCCAAGGTACGTCGGAGAGGCCATCGCGGCAGTTGCGGCCGAAACCGAGGGAGACGCCCAGAAGGCACTTGAGGCCATTAAAGTCGAGTACAAGACCCATTCAGCGTACTTTGATCCCCTAACCGCCTATGAGCCAGGGTCCGAGCCGATACACGAGCAGATTCTACTTGAGGACACGGTGGTCAAACCCGAGAGAAACGTGGCCTGTGAAGTCCACATCACAGAGGGAGACGTTGATGCAGCCCTGGAGGACTGCGACGTAATCCTTGAAAGGACCTACACCACAAACCGCAGGTACCACACACAGCTTGAGACAAAATCAGTTGTCGTCCGCCCTGAGATCGATGGTGGGGTAACCATCTGGAGCACCACCCAGACGCTGCACAACAGCAGGCTGCTGCTCCACGAGATATTCGGGCTCCCCATGGGCAAGATCAGGATCGTGAAGGTTCCACTCGGCGGAAGCTTCGGCTCAAGCATCCAGGTCAACACGGTTACACCAATCGCTGTGGCCATGGCGTTGAAGACCAAGAGGCCGGTCAAGCTCACATACACCCGCGAGGAGGACGCCCACGACCACGTCAGCTACGGCATGGTTTTCAAGATCAAGCTGGGGGTCAAAAATGATGGCAAGCTGGTGGCCGGCCACCTGGACGCCTACCTGGACATAGGGGCACACCAGATCCAAGCGTACCCCCTCCTAGGCTGTATGGTTGGCTGGTGGGTCAGCCTCTACAAGCTGGACGCAAAGTCATACGACAGCTACGCCATCTACACGAACAAGACACCTGCCTGCGCGTTCAGGGGCTACGGAAACCCCCAGATCTCGTGGATGGTGGAGACTATGATGGACGAGCTGGCGGAGAAAATAGATATGGACCCCGTCGAGTTCAGACTCAAGAACATAATCGGTCAGGGAGACCTATTCTGGGGCCAGGGGCCATCAGTAAAGTCACTGATAAAGAGCTGTGGGACCGAGGAGATACTGGCCAAGGGCGCGGAGCTCATCGGCTGGGACGACAGGCCAAAGGCCGAGGACCAGATGGGCCGGTACCGCAGGGGCATCGGCATGGGCCGAGGGTTCCACACGAGCAGCGCGGGGGCACCCGTTCCGAGCAAGGTCGTGGATTTCAGCGGCGCAATCATCAAGCTCAACGAGGACGGCACCATTGACTATATCACCGCACTCATGGACCACGGCGGAGGTACCGAGGATGCCCACGCGAAGATAGTCGCCGAGACGCTCTGTGTCCCCCTTGAGAACGTGAACATCATCAGGGCTGACACCAGCACAACGGTGTACGATGTCTGCACCCACGCCAGCAGGGGAATCTACAGCGGCGGAGGGGCGGCATTGAAGGTCGCGAAGCAGCTCAAGGAGCAGATAGCCCAGTTCGCCGGCAGGATGCTGGACGCCGAGGGCTCTGCCCTTACGTTCCGATGTGATGACGAGAAGAAACAGGGCGTCATATACGCCGAGGGGATCGAGAACCGCGAGGTCACTTTCAAGGAGCTCGCTTACAACGCGAGGCACAAGAACTGGGGCACACCCGCGGTTGTTGACAGCTACAGGCAGCCCGCGTGCCCCCCACACTTCACGGGGTACTTCATCGAGGTCGAGGTTGACACGTGGACGGGGAAAATCCGTCTGGTTAAGGTCGTTGCAGGCGCAGACGTCGGCACGGTCATCAACCCAAAGCTCGCAATGGGCCAGGTACATGGAGGATTCGCACAGGGATGGAGCATGACCACAATGGAGGACATGGTCTATAACCACGACACGGGTGACCTGGTCAACAAGGGCATGCTGACGGACTACAAGATACCGTACGCCAGCGACATGCCTGACCTTGAGGACTTTACTGTCTTTTTCGCGGACACGTATGAGCCCACGGGGCCGTACGGTGCCAAGGGACTGGGCGAGGGAGCCCTGAACCCGGTGGCAGGGGCAATCGCCAACGCCATCCAGAACGCGCTGGGGATCAGGTTCTACAAGCTACCGCTGACCAAGGAAAGGGTTCTTGCGGCGATAATGGAGAAGGAGGGCCAGTAAGATGCCAAACATCAACATACATAACACACACATAATCTCCGACTTTGAGTACTACGCTCCAGAGACTCTACAGGAAGCCTCTAAACTTCTGAAGGAACTCGGCAAGGACGCTGCGGCGCTCGCCGGAGGCACCGAGGTCATCGTCAAGATGAAGGAGGGCTCCAGGAGGCCGAAGCACATCGTTAATCTGAAGAAAATACCAGGGCTGTCCGGCATCAAAGAGACCTCAGACGGCATCGAGATCGGTGCATTGACAACGATCCGTGAGATTGAAACTTCCCCACTTATCAAGGAAAAGTACCCAATCCTATACCAGTCTGCCAAAGTACTCGGGTCAGTCCAGATACGGAACCGGGCTACTGTGGGTGGGAACATATGCAACGCCTCACCATGCGCTGACACCGCTGTTGGCTTGCTGTCCGCTGAAGGAGTGGCACACATCTCAGGTCCTGATGGGGAACGAAAAGTACCACTTGTGGACTTTTTCCTAGGCCCAGGCAGGACGGTTCTAGCTCCTGGCGAGATCCTCACATCTATCACGGTGCCAAAAATGGCCCCCAACTCGAAGTCAACGTTCAACAGGGTGGCTCGTGCCAGCATGGACCTTGCCACCATCAGCTTAGGCGCAGTCGCCACAATGAAAAACGGCGTGGTTGATGATGTCAAGCTAGCGTGGGGCACAGTTGCACCTACCCCCATGAGGACGAAAGACGTTGAGGAGTTCCTCAAGGGCAAAAAGCTGACCGACGAGGTCATAAATGAGACCGCTGAGCTTGCCTCCAAGAGCATAAAGCCCAGGGAGAAAGGACGCAGCAACGGCCCGTACAAGAGGAGGGTCGCAAAGGGCTTCATCGTTGAGACGTTGAGCAAGCTGAGAGAGAGTTAGGAGGCACAAAAAATGAAACTAAACATCAAGATAAACGGCAAGCCGAAAGATTTCGACGTAGCACCGAACACTTTGCTCCTTAACCTTGTCAGGGACGACATGGACCTAACGGGGACCAAGTACGGCTGCGGAATCGGCGAGTGCGGCGCATGCACCGTTCACATGGACGGCCTGGCGGTCCTCGCCTGCATGGTCCTGGCGGTTGATGCAGATGGCCACGAGGTCGACACAATCGAGGGACTCAGCGACGGGACCGAACTACATCCTATCCAACAGTCCTACCTAGACGAGGGAGCTGTCCAGTGCGGTTTCTGTACCCCTGGCTTCATCATGTCGACAAAGGCTCTGCTTGAGGAAACTCCTAGCCCATCTGAGAGGGAGATCCGCGAGTACCTGAACGGGAACCTGTGCAGGTGTACCGGGTACGTCAACATCGTGAAAGCGGTGCAGGCTGCAGCAGAACAGATGAAATGAGAACCGCAGCGGTGGTCCTGGCTGCTGGCAAGTCCAGCCGCATGGGCACCAACAAACTTCTACTAGAGGTTGGGGGCAAGCGGGTCCTCGACCATATATTGTCAAAACTCAGCCCAATACCCACCATAGTTGTCCTAGGTCATCGACCAGAGGACATCAGGGGGCTAGCGGAGGGTCAGGGAGCCAGGACCGTCCACAATCCAGACTACGAGAGGGGGATGACAACCAGTTTCCAGGTAGGATTAAGATCTCTTCCCGAGGATGTTGAAGCGGTCTTTATGGTTCTGAGCGATACCTTCGGGTTCAAGCCAGACCTTTTGTCAGAGATGTCCTCGAAAATGGAAGAAACAACGGACGCACTCATCGTAAGTCCGATTCACAAGTCCAAGCGGGGGCATCCCGTTCTTTTCAAAAGAGAGATTCTGGATGAGTTCCTTGCTCTAGGAGATGATGTGACGATGAAGGATGTGGTTAATCGTCACGAATCAAGACACGTTTACGTGGAATCTGGTATTTGGGCAACCATTGACCTAGATACTCCTGAAGACCTTAAGAAGATCAGGAAGCTCTGGGCTAGCTAAGAATCTTTTTCAGCGCCTCAACAATTTCCTCTTCCTCATATTCGTTGAGACAGTCGAAGGCGATCCCGATGCGGTTGTCTTCCTTTTCAGTCATGCTGGTCTCCACCCAGATACTAGGGTCAAGTTCTCTGAGCTTAATGGCAATGTCACGGGCTGATATTGAATCATCGAAGGTAACCATGGTCCTGACGTTCCACGGTTCAGGGACAGCCACCTCAGTCTTTGAGACTCCTTTACTGTCCCTCAACTCGTCCACAACCCATTGAGCTTTCTCCCTCCATGACTCAAACTCGGCTTTCTCCTCCTCGGGGAGCACATCTAGAAATAATTTGAGTGCTACTAGTAGTCCAACCATCTGGGTTCTGTCTACTTTCATACCCCTGCCCAATCCATTGAATGGGGAAGCCTGTAGTTTAGCCATCTCGATCAGTTCCTTTTGCCCGTAGAGGATGCCTGTGTCATTTGGCCCTTTGATCTGTTTTCCTCCGCTCACCGCGACGAGGGCTGCTCCCGAATCTGCATACTTTTTCATGTTTGAACGAGGTAATACGCTCCCAGCGGCGTCAACCAAGACGGGGATGTCATGTTTTTTGCCTAGCTTGACCGTTTCTTCAAGTGAAACTCCGGAGACCTCCCGATGGGCACTGAACGCAATCAGACAAGTGTACTCGTTGATGGATTCCTCTAGCTCCTCTACTGTGCAACCTTCTGTGTTTCCTGCATATCTGATAGTGCAACCGATGCTTGTATACGCGAACTCGTATGGGTTCCGGTGTGTCCTCTGTATGATAACCTCACCTTCGATGTCGGGAATCTGTTGAATTAGCTTCTTCCACGGACCGTCTATGGGCTGCAGTCTCTCGTAAGGTTTGACAGTGAACTCTTCTAGTCCACTCCCTCCTAGGAGACAAGCTGCAGCTCCTAGCTGGAGTGATGAAGTAGCACCCGCTGTCACCATTGCGGCCTCGGAACCGATCAGATTAGCGATTTCCTTACTGACCTGGTCTTGGAGCTCCATCATTATTACGTACTGGCCCGCAGCGTCCTTCATAGCGTCCATAACCCTCGGGTCAACTATACTGCCTCCAAGATGGGTCGCCGTGCTGCACGCGTTGATGACCCTCCTGACTCCGAGCTTGTCGTACGGGTTCAAAATAATCAGACTGATGTGTTCGGGTGAGGGTTTAACGTTTTTCAGGTGGGGTTTTCTGTTTCTCCTCGTACACCCAGACCCTGCCAGACCAACCAGCGACAATTACACCAGCACCAACGAGGAACAGTGAATATTTAATCGAAAAAAGGTAAGCCGCAATACCTGTTAGGATGAGAAAAAAGCCTATCATCCAGTTACGGCGGTAGGGCTTCACGTTTAGCCCCGTTTTTTCTGGATGAGCTCGGCCACTATGCTGACCCCGATCTCTTCAGGGGTCTCCGCGGAGATATCATGGCCTATGGGTCCCTTGATTGTCTCAACCACATCTGCGTCAAATCCCTCTGATTTCAGATGCTTGACGTGCTCCTTCAGCTTGTTACCGCTTCCGAGGAGCCCGATGTAGGCAGGCTGTGCCTTAACTGAGTGCCTGAGACCCGCTAACTCGAAGGTTGTCTCGCCGTGGAGCATGGCGACATAATCGCTTTTCCTGATGTCCACTTGCTCAAGGCTCTCTGGGTACTTGTCGTTGATAATGGTGGCTCCCTCGGGGAACCAGTCAGCCCTTGCTGATTCTGCATCGTCCACGACAATTATCTCAAAGTTGCACTCGGTTGCGTACCGGGCCACGGCCTGGGCTATCCAGCCGCTTCCCATGATGACTAGTCTCGGGTCTGGTCTTATCGGGTCCATGTAGATCTTCACCTCTCCTCCGCATTTACTGTTCACGGGTATCATTCCCTCTCGGGCGGGTACCCCCATGGCGAAGTGGTATGTCTCGGGTTTACCCCGCTCCATCACCCCCATGGCTTTCCCTATCAGGAGCCTCTCCATGCCGCCTCCGCCGATGGTGCCTGTGGCCTTGCCGTCAGCCGTCACTAGCATCTTTGCCCCGGGGTCTCTTGGCCCTGATCCTGCCTTGAAGATGAGGCTGCAGAGAACCGCTGACTCACCTTTGTCGAGTGCCGCGTATAGACGCTTGACTATTTCCTGCTCACTCAACGGCTATCCTCTCTGCCGCGTCAAGCACGGCCTCTATTATCTTCGTGAAACCCGTGCACCTGCATATGTTGCCCTCGATGGCCAGCTTCACCTCGTCTGGTGATGGGTTCTGGTTATCCCTGAGGAGGGCGTAGCTGCTTATGAGCATCCCAGGGGTGCAGAAACCGCACTGGATTGCGCCGTTCTCGATGTACGCCTGTCGCAGGTCGATCATCATGGCCTTGTGCTCTAGTCCCTCAAGTGTCGTGATGTGCTTTCCCTCAACCTGAGGGGCCAGTATGATGCAGCTTGCCACGGGCAGGCCGTTCACCAGCAGTGTGCATGCGCCGCACTCGCCGTGCTCGCATCCCTTCTTCACCGACTGGATGTTCATCTCGTCTCGCAGCATATCCGTTAGCGTGGTGTATGGAGGGACATCGACAGTCGCCTTTTCTCCGTTTAGCGTAAAGTTCACTTCCATTGTCTTCACCTCAGCCTCTCCAAGCACTGGTCTATCGCCCGCCTCATCAGCACTGGGCACATGTCCTTCCTGTACTCTGCCGTCCCGCGGACATCCGTGATCGGCTTGACCGCCTCGTAGACGGCCTTAGACGCCGCCTTGATGGTCTCCTTGTCCAGCTTGCTTCCCTTGAGCAGGTTCTCCGCCTCCGGGACTCTGATGGGTGTGATAGCGACGCTTCCAAACGCCACCTTTGCGTCGGTGCATGTCTCGTCGTCCATCTGGATGTATGCAGCAGAGCTCACAACTGACAGGGTGAACGCCTTGCGCCTGCCGATGCGCTTGTAGCTAGACGCGGCTCCAGCCGGGGGTACGGGTATCCGTATCTCAGTCAGAAGCTCGCCTGTCTCCAGGCAGTTCATCTTGGGCCCCGTGAAGAGGTCAGCTATCGGGATGACCCTTGAACCATCCAAGCTCTTGATCTCCACCTCTGCACCGTGCACCAGCAGTGGCGGTGCCGAGTCAGCGGCTGGGGATGCGTTGCATATGTTGCCGGTTATGGTTCCCCTGTTCCTGATCTGTGGGCTTCCAATCCTGCTGACGGAGTCCACCAGCGAATGAACCTGGGCCACAATGAGGTTGCTGGCTACCTGTGTGTGCGTGGCTGTCGCTCCTATCTTGATGACCCCTGCCTCTTCCTTGATGTAGTTTAACTCGTTGATCTCGTTGAGGTCCACCACGTGGCTCGGGGCGATCACCCCGTTCCTCATGGCTATCATGAGGTCGGAGCCACCGATGACCGGCGACGCGTTCTCAAGCTCAACCAGCAGTGACAGGGCCTCGCTCACGCTCTCCGGTGAGTGGTACTGGAACTTTGGAATGGGCCTCATTTCCTCGCCTCCTTCAACGCCTTGTGCATCTGCCACGGCCTGATGGGCACGGTGCTAAACCTTTGGCCCGTTGCGTGGTAGATGGCGTTGGTGATTGTGGGTACTACGCTGATGATGGCTGGCTCCCCTACTCCCTTTGCTCCGAACGCGGAGTGCTTGTAGGGTTTCTCGATGATGATACATGGCTCGATCTCTGGCGTGTCAAGGCTCGAAGGTATCACATAGTCGGTGAAGTTGGGGTTGATGACCTTGCCTTTGTCATCAATCTCCATGTTCTCCATCAACGCGAACCCCATGCCCTGGCTGATTGCCCCCTCTATCTGTCCCTCGATAATCATCGGGTCGATTGCCTTACCACAGTCCATGGCGGGCCAAATCTTGATGACTGATGTCTCGCCTGTCTCGGTGTCTACCTCAACCTCTGCCACTGTTGCGGCGAAGGTGTAGACGCTGTAGTTGACCCCCAGACCGGTCACCGGGTCGAAGAAACGCTTGGGTGCCTTGAAGTAGCCGTGTGCGCCCGGGTTGTAGTCCCTGAGGTACATCTCCTCAGCCAGCTCCTTGATGTCGATGACGTTATCCTTGTTCTTCCTGTCGAACGCCTTGTTGTCCCGCAGGTCAATCCTGTCGGCGTCAGTCTCGAACAGCTCGGCGGCGCAGTTCACCATGCTCTCCCTGAGCATCAGTGCCGCCTTGGCAGCCGCGGTGCCTCCCAGCATGAGCCCTCGGCTCCCGTGGGTGGGCTTCGCGTTCATTGTGCTATCCGTGTCCGGCAGGTCTATCCTGATCTTCTCCGGAGGCACGCCTATGATCTCGCTGACTATCTTAATGTGGCCGAATGGGCTTCCCTGGCCGATCTCAACGATACCCGTACGGTAGTTGCAGCTCCCGTCCTGGTTCATCATGAGACTCGCCGCGCTCCAGTCAGGGCTGCTGCGGCTCGTGCTTATGCCGTGGTAGGCAAGCCCGACGCCGTAGCCCCTTACCTTCGTGCCGTCACAGACCGGCTCACGGTGATTGGCCCAGTCTGATGCATCTCTAACCGCTTCCAGGCATTCCTTGATCCCGACGCTGTGGTCAAGAACCTGGTCGCATGTTGTCCTACCGCCTTCAACTAAGACGTTCTTGAGTCTGAACTCTACGGGGTCCATGCCTATGGCGATTGCCAGCTTGTCCATCTGCTGCTCTAGAGCAAAGTGGAGAGCCAGGTCACCGAATCCTCGGTAACTTCCACCGTAAACCTTGTTTGTGTAGACTGCCTGCCCGTCAATGAAGCAGTTCTCGATATCGTATGGACCGCCCGCGTGTGCCGTCTGCCTCCAGAGCCAGAAGGGGCTCCTGTTGGCGTATGCGCCACACTCTAATGTGATCTTAACCTCGATTCCCGTCACCTTGCCGTCCTTGGTGCATGCGCTCTTGTAGTGAATCCTCGCAGGGAACCGTTTGTTGCTGTATGCTAGGCTCTCCTCCCTGTTCCAAATGTGGACAACCGGCCTGCCCAGCTTTAATGATGCGAACGCAGCGTACGCACACAGGAGGGGCCCCTGGTCATCCTTTCCACCAAATGCTCCCCCCGTCAATGCCTGTATGATTTGAACTTGGTTCAGGTCCCATCCGAGTACGTGAGCGACTTTTTCCCTGCACAGGAACGGGCTCTGGCCGTTTGCGATCACGGTTACCTTTGATTCACCGGGGATCGCGTAAGCCGCCTCCGTCTCTATGTACGTATGGTCTTGGTATGGGCTCCAGTAGGTGTCCTCGACGACCGCGTCTGCGGACTCGAACACACCCGCGATGTCCCCCTTCCTGATCGTTGTGACGAGGGCTATGTTTCCGCCGTCATGGATGTCCTCCGCTCCCTCCACTAGGGCCGCATCGATATCTAGGTGGGCCGGTAGCTCCTCGTAGTCCACGTGAATCTTATCCATGGCCTCCATAGCGGCGTACTCATCTTTTGCGCAGATGAGGGCGATGGGGTCTCCAACGTAGTGGACCTTTTTGTCGTTGAGGAACGGCTGATCCGGTAACGCGTACCCGATCTGGTTGTTCCCAGTGACATCGGTCCCGGTATAGATGGCCTCGACTCCGGGCACCTTCAATGCCTCGCTGGTGTCGATGGACTTGATGTTGGCATGGGCCACCGTGCTGCGGTAGACCTTGAGGATGGTTGTGCCTTTGGGAACATAGTCGGCCGTGTACTTTGCCCTGCCCAGTGCCTTATCTAGGGCGTCTGTGCGTATCACGTTCTTGCCGACTACCAGGAAATCTTTCCTTCCTAGGATGTCAGTTAGTATTTTGTCGTATTCCAATGCGAACCTTCCATGAAATTCTATGGGAATAAGACACAATGTCTAAATAAATAAACGAATCTACCATCGTCCCTGATTATCCATATCCAAGCTGTGTTTATGACCAGTTTTGAGGTGTCATTCTATGCGAATAACCTGATTATGTCCTCGATTTTATCCGTCTCACGAGGAACAAGAGTTGCCCCCGCGCCTCTTTTAACATACCCAACGTTTCTTCCTATTACAATGCCCCTTCCCTTCATACGCAGCAAGATTGTGTGCACCATCGGCCCTGCTTCAAGCAACCCTAAGACACTGGATGCCATGATCGAGGCAGGCATGGATGTAGCCCGCATCAACATGAGCCACGGCTCACAGGATGAACACAGGGCTGTTATCGAGCACATCAACGACCACGGAGAATGTGGTATACTCGTTGACCTATCTGGCCCAAAGATCAGGTTGGGGCAGTTGGAGGCACCAGTGGTTCTCGTGGAGGGGCAAGAGGTTCATTTCACCACCGATGACGTCATAGGAAACGCTGAGAAGTTCCCCGTGAACTACTCTAAGCTCCCTAGCGAGGTACGTAAGGGGGGGCACCTTTTCATCAACGACGGGATCATTGACTTTGAGATCACCGGTATTGATTCCGACAAGAAAGGATTCAAAGCCCAGGTCGTTTCCGGGGGGCTCACATCCAGTAGGAAGGGCGTGAACGCGCCGGGGGCCAAACTAACTCTCAGCCCTCCCACGAAAAAGGACATCGAGGGCATCAAGTTCGGTGTGGAGATGGAGTGTGACTGGTTCGCAGCAAGCTTCGTCAGGTCAAAGGACGACGTAGAAGCCGTAAGCTCGGCAATATGGAGAGGAGGTGGCACACAGCCATTGATCAGTAAGATTGAGCACGGTGATGCCGTGAACAATATCAGTGAAATCATAGATGCTAGCGATGGTATCATGGTGGCCAGGGGCGATCTGGGCATCGAGATACCGCCATGGGATGTGCCGTTGCTCCAGAAGAAGATTATAGAGGCATGTAACAACATGGGAAAGCCCGTTATCGTCGCTACCCAGATGCTGGAGTCCATGATTGAGAATCCAAGGCCAACCAGAGCAGAGGCCAGCGACGTGGCTAACGCCCTGCTTGACGGGGCGGACGCCGTGATGCTCAGCGGTGAGACTGCCGTGGGCAAGTACCCGGTAGAGACAGTCAGGACAATGAACAACATCGGTGCCGTGGTTCAGGAGCAGATCCACAAGAAGGAGCACCAGGAAATGAAGGGACTGCCTCTTACGGACATTATCGGAGACCTCACCACCCGTGCGGTTGAGGCCGTGGGTCCGGCTGCCATCTTGGTAGTGACCAGGAGCGGTAGGAGTGCCTTGATGGTGAGCAAGCATAGGCCGAGGGCAACGATACTGACGGTTGCTAAAGACCCGAGGATCAGCAGGAGGATGAACATGTACTGGGGCGTCAAGCCCATAGCTGTGCCATGGACCGATGACAGGGACGAGCTCATCATCAGGGCCGTCAACGAGGGGCTGAGGCGCGAATACTTTTACAGGAACGACGTGATACAGGTGGTCTCGGGGTCAACCCTCATCGCACCAGGGCTTACAACTACTCTTGAAATACTAAAGGTCGAGGACATCCTGTACAGGGCCGGTCGCCGGGACTAAGTTTTAAGCCCCAACTTCCCCATTCCCATGTATGACTCCTTATCAATTACCAGTTATCACGGAGCCCGAGCCCATTGGCGACAACGAGATTATCCTCGTCACAAGCGGCGACCTCAGGTTATCAGCAAACCAGGAGTGCTGGCCAGCCCAGGCCGAGATGGAGAAGAAACTGAGACCGGTCTTCGAGAAAGAGGGCTACCACGTCCTGCGCGGACACCCCTACGACGAGGAACTGGAGCACGGGTTCATCTGGAACCAGCACATGGGCATGGAGGTTTTCAGGAACATCCCCAAGGACGCAAAGGTCATCGTAGCCGAGGCGGTGTGGCAGTACAGCCACCACGTATTGGCGGGTCTACGGGACCATAAAGGGCCGATTCTGACCCTGGCCAACTGGAGTGGCCAGTGGCCAGGGCTAGTCGGTATGCTGAACCTCAACGCTAGCCTCACGAAGATGGGCGTCGAGTATAGCACCATCTGGAGCCTGAACTTTGACGACAAGTTCTTCCTGAAATCAATCAGGGAGTGGCTCAAGGACGGCAAGATAACCCATGACACCAGCCACGTCAGGCCCCTTGACCCCTCAAAGCTCCCCGAGGACGAGGTGGAGCTGGGCAAGGCACTGGCGGCCCAGCTCAGGGACGAGAAGGCCATCATGGGCATCTTTGACGAGGGCTGTATGGGAATGTACAACGGCATCATCGAGGACGAGCTGCTGAACCCCTTGGGCGTCTACAAGGAGCGGCTAAGCCAGAGCGCACTTGTCGCCAAGATGCGGACCGTGAGCGACGACGAGGCCAGGAACGTCAGGGACTGGCTTGACCTCAAGGGAATGACCTTCGTGACGGGGATCGATGAGGCCACCGAGTTGACGGACCGCCAGATCCACGAGCAGTGTAAGATGTACATAGCGGCTGTCAGGATCGCCGACGAGTTCGGGTGTTCGATGATCGGCATTCAATACCAGCAGGGTCTCAAGAACATGGCCCCGGCCAGCGACCTGGTCGAGGGGTTGCTCAACTGCACTGACAGGCCGCCGGTCCACCACGAGGTGACCGGTGCGGTATTATTCGAGGGCAAGCCGGTTCCCCACTTCAACGAGGTTGACGAGGGGGCTGGGCTTGACGCGCTAATAACAAACAGGGTGTGGACCGCCATGGGCTACAACCCCGATACAACCCTCCACGACGTCAGGTGGGGGGACTGGTATGACAATCAATACGTCTGGGTGTTCCTCATCAGCGGAAGTGCACCACCGTCCCACTTCAAGGGTGGGTACGAGGGTGCAAGCAGCGAAAGGCAGCCGCCCATGTACTTCCCACTGGGCGGGGGTAGCCTGAAGGGAGACAGCAAGCCCGGTGAGATAGTGTGGAGCAGGGTCTACGTGAAAACCGATGGCCTGCACGTTGATATCGGCAGGGGATCAGTTGTCTCATTACCCGACGAGGAAACTCAGAGGCGGTGGGACGCGACCACACCGGCTTGGCCCATCATGAGCGCGGTGCTACACGGCGTGTCCCGTGACCAGTTTATGGCCCAGCACAAGGCGAACCACATCCAGGTGGTCTATGCACCATCTGCAGGGGCCGCAGACAAGGCGTTGGCTGGAAAGGCAGCCATGTTCAACGAGCTGGGGCTGGCCGTGCACATCTGCGGCGACGTCAAGGTGGGTTAAGAGATGCACGTCATAGCCGTTGACCTGGGCGCAAGCAACGGGAGGGTCATGAAGGTCGAGTACATCGGTGACGCCTTCAGCATCCACGAGGTTCATAGGTTCCCAAACACACCCGTCCAGAGGGGCGGGAAACTTTCATGGGACATCCAGCAGTTGTGGCGGGAGACAATCAAGGGAGTGGAGTGGGCAAGCGAGGGGGCCCAGAGTATCGGCATCGACTCCTGGGGAGTTGATTTCGGCCTCCTTGACCCCCAGGGCAACCTCATGGAGGACCCGTTCCACTACAGGGACCAGCGCACCGAGGGTATGATGGAGTGGGTCTTCGATCGGATGGGCAGGCGGGAGATATTCGACAGGACTGGCGTCCAGTTCCTGCCACTGAACACCCTGTACCAGCTGGCCAGCCTCGTGAAGAGGAGGAAACGGACCTTGAACAAGGCGGGCGGTTACCTTGGTTTCCCAGATCTGTTCAACTTCTGGCTAACGGGGGAGAAGAGGTGCGAGCTGACCCACGCCACAACGACCCAGTTGTTCAACCCCGTCAAGGGGACGTGGGACGAGGAGATAATCGAGGCCGTTGGGCTTCCCGTTGACCTATTTCCGCCAATCGTGAAACCAGGCACCATCCTGGGGGCGATGAACAGCGTCAGCATCACTGCACCAGCATGCCACGACACGGGAAGCGCGGTTGCAGCCGTGCCCACGAAGGCGACAAAGTTCTGCTACATCAGTAGCGGCACATGGAGCCTGCTGGGGACTGAGGTGCCTTCACCGGTCATCAACGACGCTGTTTATGACCTGAACTTCACAAACGAGGGGGGAGTCGAGGGAACGACCCGCCTCCTCAGGAACCTGCCGGGGTTCTGGTTCCAGCAGGAGCTGCTCAGGGAGTGGGTGGGCAAGGGTGAGGCGGTCACAAACGAGGACCTCCAGGAGATGGCGGTCAACGAGGAGCCCTTCAGGTGCTTCATCGATCCCTGGGACCCCTTATTCATGGCACCCGGGGAGATGACGCCCAGGATAGTCAAGTACTGCAGGGACACGGGCCAGAGCGAGCCAATGTCCATGGGCGAGCACATCAGGTGCGTCTATGACAGCCTCGCCGTCCTGTACAGACACACCCTGAGTGAGCTTGAATCAATCACGGGAAAGACCTACGAGCATATTCACATCATCGGCGGAGGATCTCAGAACAAGGTGATGAACCAGCTCACCGCCGACGCCACGGACAGGACCGTGATCGCGGGGCCCATCGAGGCAACAGCGATAGGGAACGCCATCATGCAGCTCAAGGGAATTGGAATGCTTGATGATGTCTGGGAGGCAAGGGGAGTCCTGGCCGAGAGGCTCCTCCAGCAGTTCTACAGGCCCCAGTCCGGGGCTGACTGGGACACGGCGTACACGAGATTCATGGAGCTGAAAGGACAATGATAGTAGGACTGATATCGGACACCCACGACCGCCTACCGTTGATCGAGAGGGCTATCGAGCGGCTCAAGGAGGAGCGGGTAAAACTGGTCCTCCACGCGGGGGACTATATCTCCCTGTTCACCGCGAAGCCATACGCAGAACTGGACGTGCCCATGATCGGGGTGTTCGGCAACAACTGCGCCGAGACCGAGGAGCTGAAGAATGTCTATTCCGGTGTTGGAGCAGACCTCCGGGGCTACTTCGCTGAGGTCGAGGAAGGCGGGCTGAAGATAGCACTCACCCACGGTCACATTAAATCCGAGATGGACAGGGCTATGAGCGGCGAGTATGATGTCGTGGTCAGAGGCCACTCTCACAGGGCGTCCGTTCGAGAGGAGAACGGTATATTGGTCGTCAACCCAGGCGAGGTCTGCGGCTACTTGACTGGGAGAAGCTCTGTCGCGTTCCTTAACACCGAGAAAAGGTTCGCGTGGATAAGCGAACTCTGATCAAGTTGCCTTTCCTCGTGTAATTATCTAAATATACTGGAATTTGTTAGCGTAGAAACAGAGGGAGCCAAACTGAAATGCGAAGTTTCCTTTAGAGGATGGGTAATTGACAGCTCCAACGGGAAGGGACCACTCCGAAAGGATGTTTATACACCGTCTTCGAACAAAGAAAATTGGTAGACTGAAATATTTTCACACCTCCGTTCACACCCTTGTTTTGCTACAAAAAAGCGCGCGATATATCTGTTATCCATTCCTTTTAGTACATCTTGTCCCAAGTACGATATGTATGGAATTCAGCGTCAGGTCCGAAGTAATAAAACTCTACCCAACAGCCATCTTCGGCAGTCAAACTATATCCAACCAGCAGAACATGAATACACATCCAAACATAGAGCAAGCCAAACGCCTCATAGAGAAGAAAATCAGGGAAACCTTCCCTGACCCAGAAGAAGACCCCATAGTTCAGAGTTATGCAGGATATTTCGATAGGTGGGGAAAAACGTATCCTATAGAGTTTCAGATAAAAAGCATCAAGAAGGGGAGATCATTCCCACAGGTTTCAACCCACGTTGATTGTATGTTCATGGCTGAATTGGAAAACAGGATACTAACTTCGGGACATGATAGAGATGCGATCCAGGGCGGTCTTGTATATGATCTCGCTGATAATGGAGTTGAATACGTCAAACTCAACGGGAAAAAGCAAGTTCTTGTCACAAACGATGTAATCCTCCGAGATGATGAAGGTGTGTTAGCCAGCGTTCTCTTCGGCCCGGCTGCGAGAACATCTATCAATAAAGAGACTGTGAATCCTCTCTATTTTGCATGGTGTCCAGTTGGAATAGCTTATGAGACGGTTGAAGAGCATCTGTCTACAATAACTCAGTATTCAAAGTCTGTTTACGGTGACAAAATTGAGACAGCACGACATATTATCTAGCGTCTGGCATGGTCATTCTGGTTGAATGTTTTTATGTTATTTAAATAGCAAAGTGGACTGGGATAGTTTCACTCCCTCGTTTTGCTCCAAACAAGCGCACAGCTGATGGAATGCACCTAAAATATTATTCCAAAAGTATTCAATATTATTGAAACTGCATATTTTAATACGGGGGCAAGATTCGAACTCCACCACTAGGATAAAACAGCAGAGGGTTTGAGCCCTACTTGATTATGGATAAAAGTGGACTATTTTGTCCGGTACTACCTTCACCGTGACAAAGTTGCTGTGATCAAAGTCAAAAGTTTGATCCATGTCGGAGTAGTATTTGTTGAAAACCCACTTGGAGAAAGCTACATATCCTTCCTCTGGTTCAAACCCCATCTCAGCCTTACCGTAGACCAGTGCACATTTGGATGGGGTATCTCCCTTCTCGCCTGTCTTGGTTCCTTGCTCTAGAAATGCTAGGGATACTATATTGTTGCGTTTGAGGTTGGCAACTCGTTTGGATTTCTTAATTGAGACGAAGTAGAACACTCCATCCTTGTAATTGAACCATATAGGTGCAGCATGAATGGTGCCATCCTTGTTATGACTGCAAAACATTGTTGTATAAGCTTTCTTGAATAGGCTCTCTTTGTCCTCGGGGGTCATCTTGTTGCTGCTCATCTTGTTCTCTCCTATACATAGTCCATAAAGAATAATAATGAACTACTATATCTGGCACGCGCGCGGTTGGGTTCGAAACATCCTTCTAACGCGCGAAGAATTTATCTGATATCAACAGAAGGTTCTTTGAGAGCTGTTCATATGAACTCATTATCCGTTAATCACCTGTCAGATATTATCCAGAAAAAGATCCTAGAACTCCATGAGGAACCGGAGTTTCAATGGGACGCAACCAGGACCACTTATAGTACAGATGACCAGGGGAAACCCCGGATAAAAATCGCGGTCGGAAATGTCCCCTTGGACTATGATCTGTGGAAAAGTTTAAGGAATCCAGCCGTTATTGGCCTTCACCCTGTAGGCCTTGAGCAGATTTGGGCCTATTACGCCAATATACGAAAGGAGCGTGTAGATGAATCAGGTAGGCAAACCGTTTTCCAGATACCACGCAGTTTCGAGTTCGCCAAGGAGAACTACAAGAGAGCAACCATTGTCTCGGTGATGCTCCCGTTCTCTGAGAAACTGGTTCAGCAATACATTCAAGCAATCAAGGAAAACCCAAAAACCTCCTCCCACAGATTCGCCAGGATGTACAACGACGTCAACATGATGATCAACAAGGCCATTGTCAGGACTGCGATAGAGCTTGTTGACGGGGATAACGCGGTTGTCGCCATGGATGACAAGACGGTCGAGGCCATCTCCAAGAAGGCCGTTCCTCTTACCCAGCAGGGGGTCTCACATGGACCATCAAAGGGAGGAAATTATCCACAGAAAAGTTTAGCCGCGTTGCTGGGGCTTGGGCAGTTTGGGGTCTCAAGAATTGTCTTCAGGGATGAGGTTGAGGACGGCGCGATATCGAGGTACATGGGGCCTATCAGGTCAATCGTCATCTTCGATAAAACTGAGCTCAAGATGAACGGGGAGGACGGTGTGATCTACCCATCGGAAGAATGGCGGCAATTTTTGTTCAAGTTGTACGATTTCACTGACCCGGGGCTCAATGAGTATCGGTTCTGTAGTTATGTTCCTTTGAGCGATTCGGGATGTGGAAAATGCGTAACGATATGCCCGTCTGGGGCTCAAGCGAACTCGACGCCTTTGCCCAGTGGCGATTATAGTCAGGAGGTGAAGGAGCAGGAGCACAGGTTCTACGAGGATAAGATCCAGTTTGATTATGGGAGCTGCTGTGATGATCGTGGGCAATTAGCTAACTTGTACCCTGAGTGGTCCTGCGCGAGATGTGTTACTATCTGTGGTTCAGAAGGTCTTCGGAGGCCGGCCTCAATAAGTCAATATTACGAGAAAAAGAAAGAACTGTTACACTCAAACTGACTTAGGAGATTTCCTTAGAACCTTAGCACGACGCGCACGCACCAGTGGTGATATCACTGAAATCGCGCGCGCTGGATAAAACTGTAGAAATAAATGGAAAGACGCCCTCACTTGGAAAAATAAAAGGGAAATGTCAGCCCATCGTTGGCAGGCTTCCATTTCTTCAGCTTTTCACTGACACCCCAGAACATCCTAGGTCTATAGAGGTATAACCACGGTGGGTCATCCCATGCCTCCCTGTAGACTCCCTTGAATAGCTCCTCTTTCTTTGCCAAATCAAGGGTTCTCTCGGATTGATCAATTAGGCTGTCAACTGTAGCGTTCGAGTATCCTTCCCACCATGCACCCTTGTACCCGGAGTGGAGTTTCTCCCTGCAGACACGATATGTGCTGAGAGGACTTGAGTCGAACCAAGCCATATCATCGATCTCCTTTGCCTTGACGAAATCGCTGTACTCTCCGGGATTGTCATTGGGATAGGAGTTGATCTTAAGGTCTACTCCAATTAGCTCATACTGGTCGTGAAGGTTCTCTGAGAGTACCTTGGTACCCCATCCGTCTCCGAATGGCTTGTTAAGAGAGATCTGGAGACCATCACCATATCCTGCTTCCGCGAGAAGCTTTTTTGCCTTCTCTTGATTGTATGGATATCCTGGAACATCGGGAACGTAGCCAAGGCTCAGTGGGGAGAATACGCTTTCTAGAGGATAAGCGGCCCCGTTCAACACTTCATCGATGAGTCGCTTCTTATCGATACCATAGTTTAGTGCCTGCCTTACTCGTTTATCCATACAGGGTCCCTTCTGGGCGTTGAAGAAGTAGATCATGCAGACGTTGCTCTCCTTCTCAACAATAGTGACCCTTGGATTGACTTGGTCATGTAATGAAACGTCCAGTGATGGAATGAAATCGGCCTCGCCACGATTCAAAGCCTCAAGCCTCTTCATAGCATTCGTCTCTTTGATCCAATTCACCGTCTTGTATTGGGCTTCTCCACCCCAGTAATCCTTGTTGGCTACCGTGACGAGATGTTTATCGGAGCTTTCTTCAAGGACATATGGTCCTGTGCCTGTCAAGTCCTCCTCGATTGTGTCAAAGTGATTCCTTGGAGCGATGGGCATTTCTATGAGTAAATCAAGTAGGTCGGACATTGGAGTCTCCAATTCCATCTTTACTGTTTGGTCATCAAGGGCACTAGCCACGGTTTTCTCGAAGTAGCTCGGGTAGACCCCCTTGGTTCCTGCCTCACCTTTCATGGAGGGATCCCTGAACCTGTTAAAGTTGGCAACAACGTCATCGGCAACCAGTTTTTCTCCATTGTGGAACGAGACACTTTTCCTGAGTTTGAATTTCCATGTCTTAGCGTCGGATGATACACTCCAGCTCTCAGCTAGCCCGGGTCTGAAAGTCCCAATGCCATCCCGTTGGACTAGTGCGTCATAGATGCTGAACAACATACTGACCCTTGTTGAGGTGTCGCTGTTCGTGTGTGGGTCTCCGATTCGGACACGTTTGTGATAAATATTTACGGAGTTGGTCATAGATAGAACCCAGAATATTATAAATGATATAATATTTGCGACCGCGCGCGTGTTTGTATATGTTATTTATCTAATCTATGTTGAAAAGTGGACTGAGAGGGAATTGAGCCCTCGGCTTCCCCTCTGACAACGGGGGAGTTCTAAATTCATTAGGCGCAGAACTTTCTGATGACGTACTCCTGGACCTCCGCGGCCTTGTGGACCGAGTTCAGGTCAATCCACTCCTCTGCCCCGTGTGCCCCGAACCCTATTGGGCCAAACGCAACTGCTGGGATGCCTTTTCCATGGATTATCTGTGTGTCCATCCAGCCGCTTCCCCCAACCCACTGTGGCTCCTTCCCGAGGACCTCAAGGCTCCCCTGTTTCAGCACCTTGCAGATCTCCTCGTCTGGGCTGATCTCCATTGACCCCCTGTAGAACGTGATCTCGTAATCTGCCTTGAACTTGGGGTCACCCTCCCTGAGGCTCTGGAGGAGTCCCTCCATCTCGGCCTCCACGTCCTCTCTTGTCTCGCCGGGGATGAGCCGCCTCTCCGCCTCCAGCTTGCACCTGTCAGGGTACGTGCTGAGCTCGACTCCACCGCTGATAATGCTGGCGTGGATACTGCCCGGCCCAACAAGGGAGTGCTTTGTCTCTCCCAGTATGTTCTGTATCGCCTCGACTCCGATGAGGACGTGTCCCATCTTGGCGATGGCGTCAACCCCCCGGCCGAAATCGCTGCCGTGGGCCGCGACGCCGTGTGTAGTCACGTCGATCCAAGCGAAACCCTTGTGGGCGACCTGGACGTTGAAGAAAGTGGGCTCGCTGATTATTGCCGCGTCAACGACGGTCTCCTTCATGAGGTGCTCCGTCCCGATGCTGGCGAACTCCTCGTCACAGACAGCGGCGATGATGACATCACCCCTCAACTGGTCCCCCGAGTCAACGATGGCCTTGACCGCGGCCATGCTCGACGCGAGACCGCCCTTCATGTCAAAGCTTCCCCTTCCGTAGAGCTTGCCCTCCTTGATGACCGGGTCAAAGGGGTCAATGGTCATGTAATCCACACCCACTACATCGGTGTGTCCGTTAAGCATCAGGGATTTTCCGCCGCCAGAGCCACTGAGTGTACCGATGACGTTGGGGCGTCCAGGCTCCACCTCGACTAACTCAGTCACCAGGCCCACTGATTCCATCCAGTCCTTGAGGTAGGACGCGATCTCGGCCTCACCAGCTGCCCCAGGTACCAGGGAGGGGTTCACCGAGTCAATCTTAACCATGTCTTTGAGTAGTTCTGTGAGCTTGGTTGGGTCGACGTGAGTCACCATATCCAAGTTGATGATGCCTTGAGTGTTAAATCGTTTCGTTGTCAAGAAGATGAAAGAAAAGAAGGGGGAGGATCAGCGGATCCATCCGGGGAAAACGGGGTGCTTGCTGCAGATGAACTCCAGCAGGTACGGCCTGTTCGAGGCGTTTGCCTTCATAGCCCGTCTTAGGGCTGGCGCCACCTCGTCTGGGTCGTCCACTCTCTCGGATTGGATTCCGAGGGCCTCAGCTACCTTGGCACTGCTCTGGACCTTGTGGCCTGTCAGCTCCCAGGTGTACGGGCTGTGGCCCTTTCCCCAGAACCCTGGGCCGTAGCCACCGAACCCATCATTGTTGATGTGGACCGTTGTTATTCCCATCTCGTACCGTACCATTGTCTCCCAGTTGCCCATCTGGTATCCAACTCCTGCGTCTCCCGTGACACTGACTACCTGCCAGTCCGGGAACGCCAGTTTTGCCCCCATGGCTCCCCCGAGGCCGTAGCCGAGGGTGGTCACGTTGCCCCAGCCGAGGAACCCGTGGGGTACCTGTGACTTGTAGACCGCGCTCAGCTGGTCTCGCGTGTTCCCCGACTAGTGGGTGACCAGGCTCTTCTCCATATCCAGCACCTTCATGAGGTCGCCGTATACCCTGTACGGGTTGATGGGAGTTTCATTGGACTCCATGAGCGGTGTGTACGTCTTCATCATGGTGGCCCATGAGTCCTCGATTTCCTTGTGCAACGCCTCGTTGAGCTTGGATGTCCCCTGTTTCTCAAGCTCCCCGTTGAGCTGTCTAAGGACAAGCTTGGCGTCCCCCATGATGGCGTGGTCAACAAGGTACTCGGTGTTGAGGTCGCTGTCGTCGATGGTCACCTGTATGATCTTCTTGTGGACCGCGTCGGGTATCTTGTGCATGAAGTGGCAGGGGTTGTGCCCCATGCCCACCGTCAGCACAAGGTCCGCCTTCATGAGGAACCGCTCCGCCGGCTCGCCCCTGACTCCCAGCGACAGTGGGTGGTCCTCGGGGAAGACGCTCTTTCCCTTCAGTGTAGTGAGCACCGGTAGCTGAGCTGCCTCTGCGAACTCCCTGAGCTCCGATGCGGCGTCGGCCGAGAAGACGCCCTGCCCAACGAATAATATGGGGTTTCGTGCCTTTTTCACTGCCTTTACCGCCTTCTGGACGTCCTTGGGGTCCCCCATGCTCCTCCAGCCCTTGACCTTGGCGTATGGGTAATCCACTGTCTCGTAGTCGCCCAGGTCCTTCGGGAGCTGGAGGAGTACCGGCGATGGCCTGCCCGTCTTGAGCTTGGTGAATGCCCTGCGCATGTACTCAGGCACCCTCTCTGCCCTGTTGATGTAGCCGCACCACTTGGTTACGGACTTGAAGCCCTCGTCGATGCTGAAACGCGTCCTGCCGTACTCCACGGCCTCCACGCCATCGGTCAGGCAGAGGAGTGGCACAGAGTCCTCGTACGCCTGAGCGAGGGCACCGTACGCCATCTGTGTTCCCGCCGCGTTGACGCCCCCCATGACGGTGCAAACGCCGAAGTCCTTTCCGTCCATGACCCGGCTGTAAGCGTCTGCTACCGCGACGGCGTACCGCTCGTCCCTGACCATGAATATGTTGATGTCAGGGTCTGCCCCGATGGCGTTGTTGATAGGAGTGGTGGGGAAGGTCGCAACCCCCCTGATGCCCTCTGTTTTCAGGGCCTCGACTAGTCCCTCTACTGCTTTAATCTTCAATCTGGTTCACGGGTTAAACTTCGTGGGATGAGAAGAAAAAACCACCGAGTCAACGCTGCTCGATGGTTAGATGACGCCCTTCTTCCTGAGCTCCTCGACCTTCTCCGCCGAGTAGCCAAGGAGTCTGGTGTAGACCTCGACGTTGTGCTCGCCCAATAGCGGGGACGGTGCCGAGATGTCCCCTTTGGTCTCGCTGAACTTGATAGGGAACCCAGGTTGGACCAGCTCGCCCATTGTCGGGTGGTCCACCTTGACGAACATCTCACGCGCCTCGGCCTGCGGGCTGGCCTGGACCTCGTCCAGGTCCAACACAGCAGAAACCGGTACGCCCGTCTCCGCGAGGATATTCACCACTTCATCTGTGGTCTTCTCCTTGACCCAACCGTCCACTATCTCTGGTGTCAGTTCCTCGACCCCGAGTAGCGCAGTGAAGCTGTCCGTGATCCTTCCCGGTGGCAACGCGAACATCACGTAACCGTCACTGGTTTCTCTTAGGCCCGAGACACCAACCCTTCCCGATTTGCCCGCCCTCGTCCATGACATCTGGGTGAGGTTCCAGAAGCTAAAGCTCTGCATGGTGCCGATCATGCTGTCCATCTGGGCCACGTCAACTTTCTGGCCCCTGCCAGTCTCGTTCCTGCTTACGATTGCAGCCAGTATCCCGATGAGCGCGGTGAAACCAGGGACAGTGTCCGCAATAGCCTCGGGTGACTGCAGTGGCGGGCCGTCAGGTGCTAGTGCGTCCTTTGTGACCCACATGTATCCGCTTGCTGCTTGAGCTATGGGGTCAAAGCTCTTCCTGTTGACCCATGGGCCCGTGTGGCCGAAACCGCTGATGCTGGCGTAGATAATCTTTGGGTTGATCTCCTTGAGGACATCATAACCAAGGCCAAGCCTGTCCATGGTGCCGGGGCTGAAGTTCTCCATTACCACATCCGCGTCCTTGACAAGCTCTTTGAACATGTCGTTGCCCTCCGGGTTCTTGAGGTCCAGTGTGACTCCCTTCTTTCCCCTGCCGAGGAACAAAAAGTACGGGCTTTGGCCCTTCACTAACGGGGGGAACATCCTGGTCATCTCGCCCCATTTTGGCTCGATTTTGATGACGTCAGCCCCCATCGCGGCCATGTATAATGTGCAAATGGGCCCTGCGTGTGCGTGGGTGAGGTCCAGTACTCTGATTCCCTGTAACGCTGTCATATCTGATACACGGATGTTGGGGGATTTAACTGAAACGAAAAAAAGGTAGTTTGGCTACATCTCGCGTAGCCGTTTCACCCTCTCCTCTATCGGGGGGTGTGTGCTGTACAGTGCGTCCAGCGCGGTCTTGTTTGGGTCGCTGATGAACATGTGGCTCACCGACTCGCTTACCTTCATATCACCTCTGTTGTGCTTGCCCAGCTTCTCCAGCGCATCAGCGAGGCCATCTGGGTAACGTGTCATCTCGGCCGCCGATGCGTCCGCGAGGTATTCCCTGCTCCTGCTGACAGCCATCTGGACTAGACGGCTGAGTATGGGGGCAAATATGGCGAGCAGGAAACCGATGCCAAGGATCAGCACGTCGATGCTGCCGTTGTTCTTATCGCTCCTCCTCTTTCCACCGAACCTCCAGCTGCGGAGGATCATATGGCTCAGTATGCCCGCGATCCCGACCAGTACCGCCACCAGGGTCATGAACTGGACGTCCTTGTTCCTGATGTGGCTGATCTCGTGGGCTATGACTCCCTCAAGCTCCTGCCTGTCGAGGGTATCAAGGAGCCCTTGTGTGACCGCTATGGATGCATTCTCCGGGTCCTTGCCTGTGGCGTACGCGTTGAGCTCCATGCTAGGCATCACGTAGACGTCCGGCTTTGGTATCCCGGCGGCTATCGCCAGCCCCTCGACTGTGTCGTTAAGGTAGATGTACTTGTTACCCTCGGCTGGCTGTGCATTGGTTGACATCAGTACGACCTTGTCGCCGTACTGGTAACTGCTCCAAGTGTAGATGCCCGTGAACATGATGCCCAGGGGTACCATTATCGCAACGCTGCTCGGGTCGAACAGGTAGCTGATTGACACGATGAGGGCGAACAGCACCGCGCTGACCACTATTGCCAGCAGGATGCTGTCCCTCTTGTTCCGGGACTGCTCGTCGTGGAAGCTTCTTCTCTCCATACTAGAACTCTACCTTCGGGGCCGTCCTGGCCTCGTCTGGGATCTCCAGGAAGTCCTCCTTTCCTCGTCCGCCGGCGAACCATACGCCGGGGATGGTGGTCACCACGTTGTTAAAGTCCAGCACCGTGTCGTTGTAGAACTGCCTCGCGTAAGCGATCTTGTTCTCCATGCCCTCTAGCTGCTCCTGAAGGAGCTTGAAGTTCTCCTGTGCCTTCAGGTCAGGGTATGCCTCGGCTACTGCAAATAGCCTGCCCATCATCTGGGAGACCATGTTGTCCGCCTCAACCCTTGCCTGCCTGCTTCCAGTGACCATTCCGGCCCTGGCGTTGGCGATGCCCTCGAAGATTTCCTTCTCGTGGCTCGCGTAGCCCTTTACCGTGTTGACCAGGTTGGGGAGCAAGTCGTACCGCTTCTGTAGCTGCACGTCTATCTGTGCCCAGGCCTCCTCTATGCGGTTGCTCAGGGTCTGGATTTTGTTGTAGTAATTTACATAAATTAGAACTAGGGCTCCACCGATTACCACGGCGGCTCCCACTATTGTCCAAATCATTTGATTTGTTTCACCTTGTATGTTTGATTGAACCTAGGGTTATAAATGATATTCAGAATCTGATCAGAATTCAAACCAATTCTTGAGGACATAAAATGCCCGAAGGGTCACCCACTTGCTTGACTTGTGCTTCTCCTCGATGTCCACCCACATCTTGCCATTGTATGTGTTTTTCAGTATCCATGTGCGCGCGCGTCAGGCGACACATTCGCGAGGGACCGCGTGATCTCCAAGGTTGAAGAAGGCGCCCTTCTAGCAATAATGAATGCCGGTGCGTACTGGTTCTCCATGAGCAGCCACTACAACTCAAGGCCGAAGGCCGCTGAGGTCATAGTCATGGACGGTAAAAGCAGGTTAATCAGGGAACGTGAGACCCTTGACGACCTTCTACGGGGTCAGATATCCTCAAACTCGAAGTAGACGATCTTTTTCCGCTTCTTCTTGGACTCCATGCTGAGTTCCTTGAGCTTGCCGATGTCCCCCGTGCTCTTTACGTGGGTCCCCATGCAGAACGTCTCGGTGAAGGGGCCAATCTTCACCATCCGGAGTGTCTCGATGTTCTTGGGTATCTTGGCGAGGAAGCTCTGCTTGCGTTTGTCGTCGCCCACATCCAGTTCCTCGCGGCTGGTGTAGTAGATGTCAACGGGAGCGTCAAGCTCGACTGCCTCGTTGAACATCTTCCTGACGGTCTCCACCATCTCCTCGTCGATCTCGCTGGGCTTGAAGTCAAGCTGGCTGAAGCTGCTGAACACCTTGGGACCGCTGCCGAGGGCCTCGAATAGCCCCGTTAGCAGGTGCTCCCCGCTGTGTAGTCTCATATATTTGAACCGCAGGTTCCAGTCAACCACCCCATGGACCTTCTCGTCGATGGTGATGTCCTCGCTCAGGTAGTGGAAGACCTGTTTACCCCTTTTCATCACCTTGATGACGCGCACTTCTTCTCCATTAACGATGAGCTTGCCCGTGTCGCTGGGCTGTCCCCCTCCCTCGGGGTAGAAACCCGTCTTGTCCAGTACCACGAACTTGGGGCCTGTCCTTATTACAACTGCGTCGAATTCCTTGAGCTCGGGGTTGTCTGTGTAGAGGAGCACGCTGTCTTCCATTTTTCTCGTACAGAAAGCACAGTGACTGGTTTATGAGTCTTGTCCGGGCTCTCTGGAGAAGACCACCTGACCGTCAATAATGGTCATGTCAATCGAGATGTCCTTGATGGTCTCCGTCGGCACGGTCAGTATATCCTCCCCCAGTACCACCATGTCGGCCAGCTTTCCCTCCTCAAGGCTCCCCAGTTTGTCCTCGTCCAGCTGCTGGTACGCCGAATTGACGGTGTAGAGCTTCAACGCCTCCATCACCGAGACCTTCTGGCTTGAGCCGATGGGTCGCCCCGCCTTGGTCTTCCTGTTCACCAGCCCGTGGATGGCCATCAGGGGCGGGTACGGTGCACACGGGTGGTCGCTGTGTGCTGCTATCATCATATCAGCGTCGAGGAACGACCTCGCGGCGAACATCCGCTCAAGGCGCTCCTCGCCGAACGCCGGTATCAGCTTATCGCCGTGATAGTAGACGTATGGCCCGAAAATGGTCGGAAGTATCCCAAGTTTCTTGATCCTCTCAACCAGCTCGGAGGTTATGACCGTGCAGTGGATGTCCCTGTTCCGGGGGTCATCCCGCGGGTACTTTTTCTGTGCCTCCTCCATAATGTCAAGGTACATGATTATGGCCCTGTCCCCGTTGGCGTGGGCCGAGATGCGGTAACCCTCTTTGTAAGCCGACATGATCTTCTCGGTGGCGATCTCCCGTGTTGTTGCCATGACCCCGTAGAAGCCTGGCTTGTTCAGGTACTCCTCGGTGACTGCTGCTGTCCTCGCCGAGATTGCCCCGTCGAAGAAGAACTTGAGCCCGCCGATTCTAAGCCAGTCGTCACCCAGCCCCCTGTATATGCCCAGCGCGTCCAGCTCCTTGAACAGGTCAATGTACACGTCCATCCTCATCCTGATGGGCAGCTCGCCTGCGTTCTTCAGGTCCAACGCCGCCCTGATCTCGGCGCGGCCCACGGTGTCATAGACGCACGTCAGGCCGTTCTCGGCACACTCCTCCAGAATCTCCCTTGCCCCCTGGTATGACTGTGCCCTCGTTGGGACCGATCTGCCCTCTGGCCTGATGGCCTCTATCGCCGTCTCGTGGAGCCCGCCCACGGGTATCCCGCTGTCGTCCCTGTCAAATTTTCCACCGACGGGGTCAGGTGTGTCCTTGCTGACGCCCGCGTTCTCGAAGGCGAGGCTGTTGGCCATGCTGAAGTGACCACCCACCGTAGAGAGAATTATAGGGTGCTCCGTGCTGGCCTCGTCCAGCTCGTACCGCGTGGGATGGCGCTTCTCCGCTAACTTGGAGTCGTCCTCCTGGTAACCGACGACCCATTCACCTGCGGGTGTAACCGAGGCCCTTTCCTTGAGCTTTCCCACAAGATCCTGTATCGAGTGGACGCCGGCCTCCTCGCTGAGGTCAACGTAGAGCAGTCGCCCGGCCCCCACGTTCATCATGTGGCAGTGGCTGTCAATGAGTCCGGGGATGACCGTCCTTCCCTCCAGGTCAATGACCTTGGTGTCGTCACCGACTAGTCCTTTGACGGCTTCATTTGATCCTACATTGAGCAACCTGCCGTACTTCACCGCAACCGCCTCTGCCGTTGAATCACTGGGATCCATCGTCACTACCTTCCCGTTTACCAGAACCATGTCAGCGTGCATCTCATTGACCTTCCATCGACGGTAATACAATCCCCTTATCCTAAATATTATATTCCCAAGAAACTCTCAGCAAACCATGTCAAGGCATTCCGAGATCAGGGAGATGGAGAAGAAGTACGTCTACGGGACATGGCGGTACGAGAACACGTGGAACCCCGTGATAATGGAGTCAGGCGAGGGCTGCTATGTTACGGACATGGACGGCAAGCGGTACCTGGACTTTTCATCCCAGCTCATGTGCAGCAACCTGGGACATAAGAACCAGGCTGTCATAGACGCCATCACCGAGCAGGCCAACAAGTTGTGCTATGTTGCACCTGGCTTCGGTACTGTCCCAGCTGCCATGCTCGGGAAGAAGCTTGAGGAGATCACACAGGAGGGGCTTGTCAAGAGCTTCCTCACCAACGGCGGCTCAGAGGCAAACGAGGCCGCCATCAAGATCGCGCGGATGTACACCGGCAAGGGCAAGTTCATCAGCAGGTACAGGTCGTACCACGGGGCAACCTCGGGCGCGATAGCCCTTACGGGCGACCCCCGGACCCAGCACGCGGTGGGCATGGGGGGCGTCGTCAGGGCCCCCGACTGCTACTGTTACAGGTGTCCCTTCGGCAAGGAGTACCCCGGTTGCGGTATCACGTGCGTTGAGATTATCGACGAGATCATCAGGATGGAGGGACCCAACTCCGTCGCGGGTGTCGTGATCGAGCCAATTGTCGGCAGCAACGGGATTCTGGTGCCCGTTGACGAGTATGTCCCACGGCTCAGGGAGATATGCGATGACCACGAGATCCTACTCATCGCCGACGAGGTGATGTCGGGCTTTGGCAGGACGGGCAAAATGTTCTGCATGGAGCACTGGGACGTGACCCCTGACATCATGTCAATGGCAAAGGGCATCACGGGGGCGTTCCTGCCAGTGGGTGCCACCATAACCAGCCACGCCATAGCCGACCACTTTGACCAGCCGGGCAACCTTTTCAGCCACGGTCAGACCTACGCCATGCACCCCATGGGCTGCGCCGCCGCCATCGCCTCAATCAAGGAGTACGAGGACAAGAAGATCGTGGAGAACGCGGCAAAGATGGGCAGGTACATGGAGAAACGGCTCAAAGAGCTAATGGAGTCACACAAATCAATAGGCGAGGTCCGTGGGAAGGGGCTGTTCTGGGGAGTTGAGCTCGTCAAGGACAGGGAGACCAAGGAACCGTTCGCCACGAGGAAGGAGAAGTTCCTGCCAACGATACAGAAGAAGATGAGCGCGGCGGCAATGGAGAAGGGCGTCTACCTGGTGAACATCATCAACCACTTCATCGTAGCGCCCCCACTCATCGTCACTGAGAAGGAGATCGATGAGGGGATTGCGGTGCTTGACGAGGTCCTGGCGATAGCGGACAGGGAAACGGTCTAAACTCCTGACCCCCCGGGATTCTTCCCTACTTGTTCATGATTTAGGATGATCTAACCTAGTAAAACCTCATATAACTTTTCAGTGGATACTGTTCATGGCATCCAAACCTGCAGGTAGGCTCCAGTTCATAGACTTCACCCGCGGGCTTGTGATGGCGATAATGGCATGGGACCATGTCTCTGGGTTCTGGAACCAGTTCCACCAGGGAAGCGAGGGCGTCATGGGAGCCATGAGGCCCTTCATGAACACCACGTGGTTCCTTGTTCGGTTTGTGAGCCACTACTGCGCCCCCACGTTTATCTTCCTGGCGGGGACGGTGCTGGCCATCTCGACAATCAAACGCGAGGCAAGGGGAGAGTCACAGTTCGACATCAGCGGCAGGATAGTCATCAGGGGTATCGTGCTACTGGTGGCGGAGAGCTTGATTGTGGCCCCTGCCTTCGGGACACCGTGGGCCTATTTCGGCGTCATCGCGTGCATCGGCCTCAACTTTATCATATTCAGCTTCGCAAGGAAGCTGCCCAATTGGCTCATACTGGCCCTGAGCCTGTTCATCGTATTCAACCACAACTTCATCAATCTGGACTTTATCCCCAACGACGTGGCATGGGGCCACTACCTGAGGGTGATTCTCCACGAGCCCAACTTCGAGATGAGGCCATGGGTGGGGCTATACCCAATACTGCCGTGGCTTGGAGTCATGGGGATGGGATGGGTCTTCGGGTCAATCATCAGCGGTTATACCCCCGAGCAGATCAGGGGGCTGGAGGGGCCACTGAGAAAGATAGGGCTAGCATCAATCGGATTATTCATCCTCGTTAGGGGCATCAACGGCTACGGTAATCTGCTGCCTCGTCAGGGCTGGAGCCTCGTGGACTGGCTGTACGTGAGCAAGTACCCGCCCAGCCAGGCGTTCCTCCTCTGGACCCTCGGGGGCATGTGCCTGTTCATGTCTTACGCGTTGAAGCACCAGGACAAGTCCACCTTCAACACGGGGGTCACGGGCGTGCTTAACCAGTACGGGCGAGTTCCGCTTTTCTTCTACCTGACACACCTGTGGCTGTACAGGCTGAGGCTGCCGGGTGCGCCTGGGATGTTCTACATGCCTATGGTTCCGACTCTGGCTCTCTGGGTTCTGGGTCTTTATGTCCTCTACGAGTTGTGCAAGAGATACGAGATATTGAAGAGAAATCACCGTGGATCGGTGCTCCAGTACATATAGGGTGATGTGATGGGAGACAAGATAAGCCGCAACACGTTCATCGCCATCCTAGGGATCATCTTAGTCATAACCGCAGCGAACCAGATCATGAACCCCCTCGCCTACGAGGTCGTGGAGGAGGATACATGGTGGTACAACCGGGCGGGCGTGAACTTTGAGGGAGACGCCGGGATGAGGTTCAACTACAGCACTCTTGGGACTGGGCGGCTTCGTTATGAGGAAGGATACTCCTTCCGGGTCAGGTACGAGAATGAGACCCATCTACCAAACATCGCCTTTGCGTGGGATGACATCGTTCCCATGAACATGAGCGATGCGGCATACATGAGCTACAACCGGTCAGACGTGGAGGCTGTGTACACCTTCGGAGATCCCGTCAACGAGTCGGTCCACGAGCACTATATGATGTATAGCGAGTTTGATAGGATCAGTGAATCTGGTAACCGCACTGGATACGTAGGTTACTGGAACTGCACCAACAGCGCCAGGACAATCACCGTTATCGTTGAGCACGACATTGACGGCAACCGCACGGACCTGTTCCGCATATTCAACCACACCAGGGCAACCATCACTGACCATTACCCTGGTCAGAGGCCGCGATCCGAGGGCTCCGTTAAGCTGCCCTTCGACGTGAACACCCTCATCAACGTTGCATTGATGATAATGCTTACCATTGGTTTTAGCTTCACGTACATGATGGAAGGCTTCCCCAACTTTGCTCACACAAGCTATGCAGGGTTGGGAGCCATGGTGAGTTTCATACTTGCCCGATTCTTTAACTTCAACGCGTATGATACTTGGCCGTTTGCGGCCCTTGTCGGGGGTATCTTCGGTGTAATCCTTTACGTAGGCATTGTCAAGCGCATCCGGTCGCACGGTGGCTACCAGGATATCACCCTAACACTCACGTTCATCGTGATCGCGCAGGTACTGCCCTACCTTTACCTGATCTTCAACTACTGGGCCAGGTACTTCGGGGATGTACCGGCACAGGGGTACTACCTCGGGTATTATGACTTCAACTACCAAGGTATACCGGGCATAGCTATCATCAGCACCGCTACATGCATACTGCTCATCATCGGGCTCAGATACTTTTTGACACAGAACAAGATCGGGTTGAGCCTCAGGGCAGTGGCCGAGAATGAGCCCCTGGCTGCCACCATCGGGATCAACACCGACAGAGCTCACTACGCCAGCTGGTTTATCTCCGGAGCCTTATCCGCGCTGGTAGGCAGCATCATGACGATCCACGGCGGGACTAGACTGGGGGGCACCGATGACATGATTGTCAACGTCATGAGCGGCGCCATTATGGGAGGTGTCTATAACGTCTACGGGGCGATAATCGGCGGCCTCTTCGTTTCCTTGTCTCAGGTGGTGTTGAACAAGGTATTCTATGAATTGTTTGGTTTGGCGGTAATGAACTGGCAGGGACTTTTCCCCATGGGGTTCCTAGTGGTCGCTCTCTTCATCTTCCCCAACGGGATCACTGGGCCCGGTGGTATTGACAAGCAGAGGCTCATCAACCTCTGGTCCAGAATAAAGGAGATGTTAGGGATCACTCAAGAAGGCACTGCATCATAGCGACACCGAAGTTTGCTCTGCACGCATCGCAGCGGATGCATGTTGTCTCCTTTGCGCCTGCCTTGAGCCTCTTGACGAGTCCCGGTTCTCTGATGAATGGCCTGCTCATGCTCACCATGTCTGTCAGGTCAGCCTCGATAGTCTTCTCCATGGTCTCCAGGTTGGTGTAACCGTGGACGAGTCCCATTGGTGTGGGCTCGGTGGCCTCCCTGATCTTGACGGCGTGGCCGCCAAAGTCAAGGTCCGGGTAATCTGAGTTCTTTGCCCTCTCTCTGAGGTCTGCCCTTCTCCCCCTACCTCCTCCGCTTACCTCGATGAGGTCGATTCCCTTGGCCGCGATCGCCTTTGCGACGATGGCCGACTCTTCAATGGTGAAACCATCATCGCTGAAGTCATCGCTGTTCATCTTGAGCATTACCGGTGCGTTCCCCAGCTTTCCGCGCACCTCGTCGTAGACCTCGAGCAGAAGCCTCATTCTGTTTTCAAGGCTTCCACCCCACTTGTCTTCGCGCTTATTGACGTGCTTGCTGAGGAACTGGCTGATGAGGTAACCATGTGCGCCGTGGATCTGGACCGCGTCGAACCCAGCCTGCATGGCCCGCTCGGCAGCGTCCCCGTATCCCTCGATAATAGACTCAATCTCGTCGCCGCTGAACGCTCTGGCTATCCAGTCATCCTCGCCGTACACGCTTGGCCCCGCTCTGTCGGGCGAGTGGACCACTCCTCCGTGGTTGATTTGTGCCACGATGTGACCGCCATGCTCATGCACTGCATCAGTTAGCTTCTTTAGCATGGGTATCTGGACGTCTTTGCTGATACCCGCCATGCCGTCGTGAGCTTTCCCGCTGTCCATGATGTAGAGGTGGCCCTTGATTATGAGGCCGCACTCTCCCTTGCTCATTTTCTCATAGTGCTTGATGATGGTGTCGTTGACTATACCGTTCTCGTCCGAGAACGCGCTGGTGGTCGCGCTTCTCATGAAGCGATTCCTCACCAGCATGTCCCGGATCATATATGGCTCGAAAATGTCTGACATGTCATAGATGCATACGCCGCCTTTTTTCAAGGTTGCCTCAGACATTTTTTTAGTATCTACAGATGACGGTTAATTATGAAACTGGAGAAAGGAGAGCAGAAACGTTACTTCAAGGCGGGGGGCGAGTGGTGCTACATCTGGACGCCACCGGGGTTTGAACCGGGAAAGACCGCACCTGTACTGATTCACCACCACGGTGCAGGGGGCTATGTCAGGGAAGGTGAGTCCGACTGGGTTGACACGCCCAGTAAGGCGGCTTACCTGAGGGCCGCAATGGATGACTCAGGCTGTGTTGTGGCTGGCACCCACGCATGCGGGAACCACTGGGGGAACCCCTGTAGCGTCGAGGCCAACACGGCACTACTCAAGCATCTTGAGGGGGTCGAGGGCATTGACACCGGTCGCCTGGGATTTATGGGCGGGGGGCTTGGAGGGGCCGTGATCTGGAATAGCGTGCTTGGGCCTTTCGCCGGCAAGGTGAAGGCCGTGGCGGTGATGCAAGCTGTGGCAAACCTGTCAACAATAGTCGTTGAGCAGAAGTTCAAGGGAGTCATGCTGGAGGCATACGGGATCCCCCAGGACTCGCCGGATGACGAGGCCATCAAGCGTATCGTCAAGTACGACCCCATGCCAGGACTTCAGGCACTTGAGAAAGGAACGAGTCTACCGAAGACTATCATCTACCACGGCGCGAAGGACGTGAACATTCCGCCGGACACCAGCGCGAAGATGCTGGCCGCGGCTCTGGAGAATGCAGGCGGGGATGTCACGCTGGAGCTGTTCGATGAGGTGGAGCACAACACCTACGCTATGGGGAAGCCTATGGAGGATAAGCTGAGGATCTTCTTCTCGGTCCTCTAATTCTTTCAACGCAGTTTTAAGTAACTTTCACCTTCCCTTCTGCCATGCCTAGGAATATTATTATTATTGGCGGCGTGGCAACTGGGCCCAAGACGGCCGCCAGGCTCAGGAGGCTTGACCATGAGTCCGAGATCACAGTTATTGAGAGACAGGACTTGCTGAGCTACGCGGGCTGCGGTATGCCGTACTATATCGAGAACGTCATAGAGGAGTGGAACGAGCTCCTGGGAGGCGCATCAATCAGGGACGCGGCGTATTTCAAGGCCAACAGGGGTTTCACTGTGCTTGACCAGACGGAAGTCACAATGATAAACAGGGAGGCGAAGACCGTTACCTTCGAGGATCTGAGGACGGGGGAGGTCACGGACATGCCATACGATAAACTGGTCTTGGGTACAGGAGCGAGCCCCTTCGTACCAAGGATGGAGGGAGTGGACCTCAAGGGAGTGCACAGGCTCTACAACCCTCACCACGCCAAGGCCATCAGGACCGAGGTCGATATGGGGGCCAAGAACGTGGTGGTGGTAGGCGGTGGCTTGATAGGGATCGAGAGCTGCGGCGCGTTTGTAGCAAGGGGCTGTTCCGTGTCAGTCATCGAGATGATGCCGACACTCGTGCCCAACCTGCTTGACCCCGAGATGGCTTTCTTGCTTGAGAACTACCTTGAGGGGAAGGGAGTGAACATTGTAAAGGGGAGTCCGGTCGCCAGGATGATTGATGACGGGGTTGGCAAGGTAAAGGCCGTTGAGACTGCTGATGGTCGAGTAATCACCGCCGATCTGGTGGTTGTCGCCATCGGTGTACGCCCAAACACTGAGTTAGCCGTCAAGGCGGGGCTTGAGACAGGCCCAACAAGAGCAATAACGGTAAACGAGCATATGCAGACCAGCGACCCCGACATCTACGCGGGGGGCGACTGTGTCGAGTCAACCCACCTCCTGACGGGTGAGAAGGTCTATGCGCCCTTGGGCAGTACCGCCAACAAGCACGGCAGAATCATCGCCGACAACATCGCGGGACGCGGAACCACGTTCAAGGGAATAAACGGTACAGCCGTCTTCAAGATACTTGACTGGAACTGCGGCACCACGGGAATCACGGAATCAAAGGCACGGGAGCTTGGCCATGACGTTGTCACGGCCATCGCCCCCCGGTCTGACTACAGCGGCTACATCCCCGGTAACAAGACGACGGTAATCAAGTTAATTGCGGACAGGGAGAGCTGCAAGGTGCTGGGCTGCCAGGTCGTCGGTCCCGGTGATGGGGTCAAGAGGATTGATGTCGTTGCCACCGCAATGAAGTTCGGTTCAAACCTGAAGAACATCGCGGACCTGGACCTTGGATACGCCCCGGCCTACAGCACGGCCATCGACGCTGTAGCCCACGCGGCAAATGTCATGAGGAACAAGGTGCAGGGGTTAGCACACGGCGTCAACTCAGTTGAGCTTAAGGAGAGGCTTGACGGAGACGCGGAGTTCGTGCTCCTTGATGTCAGGAGGGACGAAGAATACAACCGTGTTCACTTCAAGGACTTCAGAGGGTTACACATCCCCGTAGTTGACCTGAAGGAGCGCGTGGCTGAGATACCCAAGGAAAAGGAGGTAATCATCTTCTGTGCCACTAGCATCAGGGCATACAACGCCGAGAGGACTCTCAGGAGCCTCGATTACGATAATGTGAAGATACTGGACGGCAGCCTCGCGGCTTGGCCGTTCCCTGGTTACCTCACCTCTTAATCTCTTTCCTAATCTTATCTGCTATTTCCTCGAAGTATTCTTTGTTTCTAGGCTTGAACCTGCCTGCACTGCTGGACAACGTCGGCCCCGCCTTCTTAGGCCTTGGTACGATGTGGATATGGACGTGGGGTATAATCTGACCCGCGTTTGGCCCGTTGTTGAGGCCGATGTTGCTGGCAGGGGCGTCGAACACCGCCTGAATGGGGTTGACAAGCCCCTTGAGGCTGTCGAAGAGCGCGGTGTATATTTCTTCGGGCAGATCCTCCACGAACTGCTCGTGGTGCTTGGGGATGAGCAGCACGTGTCCGTCCGCTATCGGCGCGATGTCAAGGAAAGCCAGGGTGTACTCGTCCTCGTAGACCTTGTAGCTGGGTATCTCGCCCTCGACTATCTGGCAGAAGATGCACATTATTCATCAGGCCTGATGGCTTTCATGGCGCTCTGGGGGCAGAGCTCGCAGCAGCAGAAGCACTGAATGCACTTGTCCATGTTGAACTCGGGTAGCTCAGTGATGGTGATCACATTCGCAGGGCATACCTTGACGCATACACCGCACGCGATGCATTTCTCCGGTTCAACAACGATGGGCATCCTGATATCATGGAACATTTGGTGGTCTTGGTGTGTCACCGGCTTCTTCATTGGGTGCATTACATCCTCTACTGATTCACCTACCACTTCGATCTCATCCATTCCCTTGGGTCCTATGTTCCTCTGGGCTGCTAGGTAGTTTGTCCCCACACTTAGTGGATCCCAACCCATGATCGCAGAGGCAACCATGTCCACAGCGACAGCGTCCTCACCCGCGATGATGAGTCCGAGTTCCACCGGGTCTCCCGCTGCCGGTCCTTCCCCCTCCATTGCGACGTGTGCGTCAACTATATGGAGCTTGATTTGGTCCTTGATAGCCGTGTAAAGGTCCAGTAGCATGTGACTGAACGCCTCCCCGTCGTTCTTCATCTGGACGTGGTGGTGAGCCTTTGTTCCCCCCTGCTGGAGACCGAACAGGTTCTTGACGGCACAGGTGAGGGTGGTGAGCACGTGGGTCTTGAGGGTCGGGAAGTTGATGACTGGTTTTGTTGTGGAGGACTCGGGGAACCAGAAATCGTTGACCGCAACCCCTTTAACAGTCCTCTTTATTGGGGCCTCCCTGTCGAGAACGCTAATCTCGATGCCGTTCCCATCGCATATCTCCCTCACGCCAAGCCCATCAAACACAATGTCAGGTCTAGTATAGGAGCCAGTGGCTGGGCACTCCCCCAATGTTGCCGGACTTCCCTGCTCTATTAGGAGCTCGTGGACGCCTAACACGACACGCATGTCAGTGGTTGCACCAGTCTCGGGTCCCTTGACTGTGAATAGGTTAGGTTTGAGGAGCGTCTCCTGTCCTGGCTCTATGAACTTGCCAATGCCGCCAAGGAGCTCCACAGCCTTTTTTGTTGCCTCTTTGACGCCAATATCTGTCTTGACGACGGCGACCCTGTGCTTCATATCAGTGTCAGGGGGGGGTGAGCTGATAAATCATTAGTGTTTGGCTCCCTGAATTACAAATCCTTGTTCAATATTCCAACGAGTCTTATGTCCAGACGCGTGCGCCTAACTGTTATTGATAAAATCTTAACACAGTGCACTAGGAATATCTCATAAAATTAGTGTGCTCATACTACCTTCGCGTTTATTTTCATTTTACTAGTAACGTAATGATCAGCAATTTTTTTCGTCGCCTTCGTATGTAATAATTTGACCTATCGGATTTGCCTTCTTGATCAAGGTTATCGAATAATCTACAAACCTCATATACACCTGGTGAGGCGAAATGGAATGGCATTCAGTTACAGTCCCCATTAATGTGAACCGATTTGGCACTGCATTTTTTAAATATCCTCGACTAAATCCCTTTGATTACTATGGGCTACAGCGAGGAGGCCGTCAAGTTCACAGAGGATATTATCAAGAGGGCTCACAAATACGGGTTCCCCCTCGTAGGAATCGTTTCTGCGGAGCAATACGATGCCTATCCTGGCCACTACATCGGTCACAGGGGTTACAAGTGCGACACGGGGAAGACAGGCGACTACATGGATGGGGCCAAGAGCCTCATCATCCTGGGGGTCCAGATATGGGACAGTCTCTTCGACATGGTCATTAAGGTGGGTGATCACCACGAGTACCCCGATGAGTGGAGGGGCAGGTACTATGCAAGACGCATGATGCGCCACCTTGGCAGCCTCGGCTACAGAACCGAGTTGGAGCCTGACCTGCTGAGCAAGAAGCGGATGGCCCAGATGAGTGGTATCGGCAGCTTCGGCAAGCAGAGTCTTATCGTCAACCCTGAGTTCGGGCCGTGGTTGAGGCTCAGGAGCGTCCTCACTGATGCCGAGCTTGTACCGACTGGGCCCGTTATCGAGGATCAATGCGGAGAGTGTGAGGAGTGTATCAAAGCGTGCCCAGTGGGTGCGTTGAGCCCCTACAAGGTGGACTATGACAAGTGCCTACTCGGTATGAAGTGGGAGGACAGGATGAGTCCGGAGTTCAAGGACATCTACATGGAGCACAGCCCGAGCCTTACCGAGAACACGTGGCTCATGTGTAACACGTGCCAGAAGGCGTGCCCTATTGGCCATGACCTAAGGTTCGAGAAACGGGAGAGGGCCCCCTCACCCAAGTAGCTTCTTCATCTCTTCTATCGTCTCTTCGCTATCCAGCATGGCCTGGATGTGGCTCACGAACGTGAGGGCCCCTTTGATCTCACTGAGAGTGTACTTATCCATGGTGTCTGAGAATCTGTCGTCGGTCATGGTCTTGTCGATGATCTCGTTGATGTGGATCTGGGATGCCCTGAAATAGGCGAAAACGGATTCGCTAATGGCTTCTGAGTTGCCCTCTTTGCCGTGGAGCTGCCAGATGAGGGCTGTCAGCATGTCGATGAACCTGTGGCCCTTTTCCGTCTTTAGCCACTCCTCCTTGTGAGCGGCATCGTCATTGAAGAATACCTTGGCGGTCCTGCAGTAGAGCTTCTGAAGTGTCCTCTTTCCCTTGGTCTTACGATGTCCCGCCAGTTTGACGAGCCCGACCTGCTCCAAGGTGTCAAGGTACCTGTAGATAGTCTTGAGGGTCTTGGAGTACTTTCCGTCTGGGAGCGAGTAAAGGTCGTGGATCTCCTTGACTGTCCTTGTTCCACTTGCCAAACCGTCCATGATGATACCATACTCCTTTGCGCGGGAGAAAACGCTTTCAGGCATGAGCTTGAACCGTTCCGGTTTGTCTATTATATAGTCCTCGTACTCGCCCATGGGTTTGTTTTGTCGCTTGCTGTATATGTCTGTTATGGTCTGTGAACCACTATCTTTATATATTAACGTTTGACATGTAATGACAACGGTGAACAAAGTGTTAGAAAGGTTGATTGGAAGGACTCAGCCTGAGGAAGAGCCGCTGTCGGAGAAGATGGAGGCGCTCAGGAAGAGCGTTGACGAGGTGCAGAAGTACGAACTTCTCACCACAAACCAGTACCTTCAGCAGATGGACATTATAGTTTCCATCCTGAAGGACATCCAAACCCAAGTGGACTGCGCAGCCAACGCATAGCAAAGGTTTCATATTATATGGCGCCCGTTGGCGTGATTGCAATGAACTTGATGAACATAGTCAAGCGAACTATGCAGCCAGAGCCATGGGCCGAGGGTGAGAAGATCCCATGGGACGAACCTGGGTTCAGCGGGCGGATGCTCAAATACCACCTCTCACAGGACCACGACATGGCCAGCAGGCGATTCAAGATCATCGACATGCACGTCAGCTTCATAGACGGGCTCGTTGAAGGACCAAGGAAGGTACTGGATCTTGCGTGTGGTCCCGGACTCTACGCCAGCAGGTTCACGAGTCTGGGTTACAAGGTCAGGGGGATAGACTTTGGGCCAGCGTCCATCGAGTACGCCAGAGGGCAGGCCGAGAAATCCGGTCAGGAGATCGATTACGTCCTTGAGGACATGAGGACGGCCGACTACGGCGAGGGCTACGGGCTGGTCTTGTTTGTCTTCGGGGAGTTCAACGTCTTCAGGAGGGGGGATATCGCGGCCGTTTTGAGGAAGGCTTATGATTCACTCGCGGAGGGCGGCGTGTTCGTGACCGAGCCCCACACCTTTGATGCGGTGAAGGCCATTGGTGAGGCTCCAAAATCGTGGTACAGCGGCGAGGGCGAGCTTTTCATGGAGGGGCCGCACCTGGCACTGATGGAGTGCTTTTGGAACGAGGAGCAGCGGGTTGCCATCAACAGGTACATAATACTGGATGCGGAGACCAGCGAGGTGACGCTTCACTCGTCCACGATGCCCGCTTACACCAACGACGAGTACGTAAAGTTGTTCAAGGAAGCAGGTTTCAGCGAGGTCGATTTCCACGACTCCTTGACAGGCGAGGACGAGGGCCGCAACGATGAGCTGCTTGTCATCGTTGCACGAAAATAGGCCGGACTTTTAGTCTTGGCTCTCCAATACTCTCTTGGTTGACTCCTCAAGGCGCTCGATGTTTCTCATTACTACTTGGAGGTGCCTCTTAATCGCGGGATCCATGTCGTATCCGAGCTTCTCCTCGATGAATTCGGTGTATCCCTAGATGACGGCTATGAGTGTCTTGACCTCGTTCATGAATTCCTCGATGAACCTGAATGTCCTGCAGTCCAGCGATGGGTTCACAACGGCGCCGCACCTCGGTGATAACTGTCTTTTCGCTGAGGGAATACCTGATGTTTACCGCAAGGTCCCTGCGACTGAGAGTGGCGAATCTACCCCTTCCCTCATTGATGTGCCAGTATCCAAAATGATTTCCTATGTACTGTTGGTCTATGGCGAACTCGAAGGGGCTCCTCCCGATGATCTTCTTGGGATTTTCATATTCAGGAGGCGTGCCAGCTACCGTTGGGGGTGTCCTTTTAAGATTGGATTTTCCAGGGACAAACAAATATAATCTGCTGTTCTGGGGATGAAAAATAATATGTTAGTCTACCTCATTCTCGATGGTGGTTATGACTTGAAATACGATATGATCATAGGGCAGTCAACGGGCTAATGAAAAAATCCTGTGACTACTTCTTCGCGTAAGGGTTCTTTACACGCGGGTCCCGCTCGGTAAAGTTGCTCATCATGTTGGTGATGTCCTCCTCAGACAGTGGACGGGACAACCCGTAGCTCTCCAGCTTTTCATCAGAGTACTCTGTGCTGAACTTTCTTCTTACTGACTCTAGTGTGTCTCCTAAAACATCGATATAATTAAGACTAGATATCCCCAGCCCTCTCTCAGCCGCCTGCTGGATATGACTAACCTTAAGCGGGTCCAAGCCCATGACGGCGGAGCCGATGGCGTCAACCGATACCATGTCCACGCCAGCGATGATCACGTTGGACTCAATGGGTGAACCGACGACCTCGTCTCTTTCAGCCCCCACAATGCCGTCAACTACGTTGAGCGCTGGCGTGAACAGCGAGGCCAGGTCTACTATCTTCTCGTGGAGCTTGTGGTGCATGAGCTGGCCCCTCTTGTCAACCACCACTCCCATCAGATTCTTCAATGAAAGGGTGACTTGGGCCATGTGGTGGATTTTTAACTTCGGCACGTTGATGATTCGGTCACATTCAAGTACGGTCCTCGCGATCTTGACCTTATTCATAGCCACAGAGCCTGGGATGGGTAACTCTTCCCATTTGTCCTTGTTGAGGTTAATGAGTTCGACTCCTTGTCGTTTCGCTAGGTCTTTCAGCCCAGTGATCCTGAACGTTTTTTTGGTGCCTGGGTTACCGCCCTCTCCTATGACTATATCATGTACCCCTTTCTCCCGGAGGAACTCTATGATAGGCTCTACGACCCTTGAGTCCGTAGTCACGCCCGTGTTAGGCGGCTTGGAACTCACGCAGTTTGGCTTGATGAGAACCCTGTCGTCCGGCTCGACGTCAACCTCATCAATCACTAGTCCCAGGGCTTGTTTCGTCGTCTCGTAATGGTTAGTGCCCTTGACTATGGCTACCCTCGACCTATGACGCAAAACAGACATCAGTGTCACCAAGTTGGACTGATAATGACAGAATATAAAAAGAGTAGCTCCAGTCCACCTGGTTGTCACAAACGCTTTATCGTTGAATAAAAGGTGAAGAGATGGGTATCAAGGATGGAGTACGGAAGCGGAAAACACACTTATGAGCTCGTTGAGAACTGGGCTAAGATTCCTGAAGACTACTCACTGGTGGATGTCACGGGCATATCAATCGACTCAAAAGATCATATCTACGTGTTCAACAGGGGAAAGCGGCCAATGATCGTGTTCGATAGGGACGGCAACGAAGTCTCGTCATGGGGTGAGGGGCTGTTCAAACGACCTCATGGTAGTTGCCTAACTGCTGAGGGTCATATCTTGCTTACAGATGATGACAGCCACGCCGTCTACAAGTTCACAAAGGACGGCGAGTTGTTGATGACGCTGGGGAACGTTGGCCAGTCCTCTGATACCGGGTACCGGATGGGGCGTGACATATTCGAGAGGATAGCCTCCATCGAGAGGGGGGCCGGGCCTTTCAACCTCCCAACGGGTGTCGGTGTAACATCAAACGGTGATATCTTCGTCTCTGACGGGTATGGGAATGCACGTGTTCACAAGTTCAGCCCCGAGGGCGAGCTGATTATGTCGTGGGGTGAACCGGGGGCTGGACCGGGTCAGTTCAGGCTGCCCCATAACCTCTGGGTAGATAAAAAGGACAGGATATGGATATCCGACAGGGAGAACAGTCGTATACAGATATTCGACACCGAGGGGAACCTGCTCGACCAGTGGATCGACCTCCTGAGGCCCTGCCACGTCTACATGGACAAAGATGAGAATGTCTACGTCTCGGAGCTCAGCAGGAGGATCAGTATATTCTCTAACGATGGTGAGCTGCTTGCCCGATGGGGGAACGAGTCCCATGGAATGGATGACCCATTACTGGTTGGGCCGCATGTCATATGCGTTGATTCTCATGGTGATCTGTACGTCGGTGAGGTCGCCACGGCTTTCGGAAAGGTGGACAGAGGAACTAGGACTATCCAGAAGTTCAAGCATGTCGGTTAGGGGGCTATTTATTCGACTAACTCGTAGGCGTGGCCTTCGCCTTTCCGTATCAGTGTCTCTTCTAAGAGCTCCAGTAGCTTCTTTCTAACGGTCACCCTGCTGCCGGTACCTCGCTCGTGCTGTACCTCACGGGTCAAACCGCTCACGTTCTGAGGTCCCTTGATGGCCAGCACGTTCAGTATGATCCTGCTGATCTCGTCCCTTGGCTCTTTTCTACGCTTGATCTTCCTCTGCATGCTGACGAGCCTCTGTATCAGCTTCAGCGGCTCTGTGTACAGGCTGGTTCCGACACGCAGGCTTCCCATGACGCGAGCCAGCTCTGGGTACTCCTTGTCCTGGGTCATCACGGCTTCCAAATAGTCCAATCTGCTCACTATCAGCCCAAGCTTCTCGTTGAGTTCCTTCAACTCATCTTCGAGACCAGACAATTCACAAATGCCATACGTGGAGCTGTTTTTGAGTGTACCGCGAAATACTGATCAGAGAGTGATCACTTTTTCCCAGACTGCCTAAGTACAATGTCCACCCCCTATAGACTCGTGAAAGAAATGGACGAACAACCAAAAAGACACAGAAGAGAAGCAGTTGAGAGCCCGGAGGACATAGCGTTCATCCTGGACACTGTATCAGACAAGGTCCCAGGCATGATCAAGGGGATAATCGGGGCCTTCTTCAGCCCGGAGGCAGCCAAGGACATGGCCAGCAGCGTGGCGGCATTCAGGAAGACCCTCATCGAGGGTGGCATCCCCGAGAAGGAAGCAATGGAGATGACCCGCGAGTACATGCAGACCGTCACCAACTGGAAGGGCATGGTGAACGATATCAAGGTCGGGGAGCACCGCTACAAGGACGAGTAGAATTGAGCTCCTGGGCATATCTACGCTCAGTCCCGGCGATGCTAGGATTACTCGTTCGGGCGCCAGGATGGGCGCTGAACTACAGCATTAGTTACAATCGTGCGAAGAGGGAGTTCAGGCGACAGCTCATCGAACAAGGGGTCCCACCGGTGGAGGCCGATGAGCTCGCCGATTGTTTCCCGTTCAAGATGAGCGACATCCTCTCGACTGCAAGGAATATTCGGTGACCTTGTTTGGGGACCTGTTACATTTAACGCGGGTCAGGTCTCGCAGTACGTCTGGTCTTTTATTACCAGCACCGGCACCGTGCAGGCGTCGGTGACCTGTCTGCTAACACTTCCCAGCACCCAGCTGAGGATGCCACTTGTTCCTCGGTTGCCCAGGACGATGAGGTCCGACCCCCTTGCCCTGGACGCCTCGATTATTGTTCTCGACGGGCTGCCAGTCATGACGATGGGCACAACGTTGAGATCCTTGTGCTTCACCCTGACCTCCTCGGCCTTGGCATTCACCATGTTCTCGTAACTCTCGGTGAGATCCGCTGTGAACTTGGGTGCGTATGGTGGCATGTCTCCCTCCATTATGGGGGGAAGTGGCGGTACCACGCTCAGGACTGTGAGTTCGGCCTTGTTCTGGGCAGCCATGCCAGCTGCCACTTCAAGGGCGTGTAGGCTTGGG
>Ga0209042_1000066_pt1 | contig 135562 bp, 127 predicted proteins | sample SaaInlV_200m_DNA_6_FD_184649 | JGI IMG/M metagenome (GOLD analysis project Ga0209042, IMG submission 184649) | Marine microbial communities from expanding oxygen minimum zones in the Saanich Inlet - SI037_S2LV_200m_DNA (SPAdes) (version 2) | ecosystem: Environmental > Aquatic > Marine >... | reverse complement strand
CAAAACTTCAACGTCAAATTACCGACATTTACCGCTTCATCTCACGTCCTGCCTTACAGTCCGCCATAAAGCCCATTTGCGAATGGCGAGGGGCTAACTCGCCGACCTAGTCTGCATAAAACTGAACTCAATAGAAGTTTATAAGATTTATTGTTCTACAAAAAAAGACCAGATACTAAATTAATTAACCCTAAAATCAATCTTGTCCGTAGCAAAAACAACTAGACTCACCTTCAACTTCTTAGTAAATTTCTCTATATGGTCTGCAAGTCTTTTATTAGCACTCTTCTCTAGATTTGTCAACCCCATAATAACAAGATCCGAACTAGCCGAATGTTCATGAATTATACTTTTGATTTGCCTACCTTCCTTGGGGATTACCTTTAGCTCAATATTTTCAATTCTTGACTCTTTCAAAACCTTTTCTACATGTCTTATATCCTTTTTACTTTCCTCGCTTCCATCACTTATATTTAGAACACGAATAGTTGCACCCTCCTCTAACCATCTTTTTGAGTGAGTAATCAAATATGCCAGAAGGATCATAAAATTTCCATTTCTCCTAGAACTCCACCAAACATCAACACTCTTAAATCCAGAAAATCCAGATTGGTTTCTCAAAATTATCAAATTCTTATCCAATGATTTAAGATTTTTTGTCAAATCATTAAGTTTCAGATCCTTATCAAAATCTAAAAGAATAGTATTCAGCGGCAAGTTACCAATAGTTTCTGCCTGAGCAAGATCCTCAATAGTACTCTTAAAATTTTCACTAGCAATACTTCTTGGGAAGATATCTACTTCATTATCTTTCACGTATTTATTCAAGGACTCTTGGTGCTGCTTGGTTTTTTCGTCATCCTTCCCAATCTTCCCCTTATGCAGAAAATACATTTTAGTAATACTACTCTTTGAGCTGATCCAATGCAATAGGCTAGCAATGGGGTGATTATTAATTTCCTTTGTTGAGAAAGCCAGAAGTGTTGGTCTCCAATTTTTTACAGTCTTAGCATTTTTATCCATACTCTTCAAAAACAATTTCATAAACCTAAATGAAACTCCTGCCCAAACTCCCTCAATCTTCATAGATTTACTACTCTTATACAAATAGAAAAACAAAAGTCCCTGGATAATTATTACAGAAATCATAATCAGAGGATTGAATAAGTACATCACAATATATGAGGCCATCATTCCATAAAATGAAACATATGTCGGAGCATTAAATGTCGGCCGATAACTTGGATTATGAGAAATCTTTTCAAAGAATGCAGAACCATTGATCCAACCATAGACAGATAAGAAAAACATAGCTACGATCTGAGAAACGAGTTCCAATGAGCCCAGAGTAATCACACCGATCCCAATTATTAAACTAAAGATCACTGCAATTCTTGGCTCTCCACTTTTCTTACTTTTTTTACCAAGGAAACTCAAGAATTTTGGAAGAACCTTATCTTCCGCCATTGCAACTAGGCATCGTGGACTAGTCATTAAACTACTAAGGGCAGAGGAGGAAGTTGCCATGATAATTCCTAAAATAATTAATGGCGAAAAGAGAGCAACCTTCTGCATTATCTGGGGATTGTTTAAAAGTTCATTCGCACTTGCCGAAAAAGAAAGCTTAATTACAAGAACTAAATAAACAGCCATAGTAACAAAGATTGCCATAAAAGTTCCCCTTACTAAACTCTTCTTAGGATCCTTCAACTCCCCACTCATTCCCACTCCGGCATCAATACCCGTAACTGCCGGGAAAAACATAGCGAAAGCAACCCAGAAAGAAAGTCCAGAAGAAGCTACAACCACTGAAGTTAAATCAATAGTATTAGGTCCAAGGAATATTGAAACAAGGCTAAGAAGGATTGCTGCAAGAATGAAATATTGAAGTTTTACAACAAACTGTGCCCCAATGAGAACAATAATACCAAAAAGAATCAAGGAAATAAGTGCCAATTGAAATTCAGGAATTGCCACCCCGAAAATACCTAAAATTGCCCCAAAACCTCTAGCAAAAGCAATTGCATAAAAACTGGCTGCGATGGTTTGAGCCAAATATAATTGTATTCCCAAACTTCCACCAAATTCAGAGCCCAGACTTCTTGAAATTAAATAATATAATCCGCCACCCTTAACCTTAATATTGGTAGAAATAGCAGAAATCGAATACGCAGTAGAGACAGTTACCGAATGAGCAATCAAAATTATTAAGATTGTTTTAAAGAGTCCAACCCCCCCAACCACCTGAGGTAAAATCAAATACATTACCGCCCCAAGTATAGTCAATAAAGACGGCATAAAAACTCCTGCAAAAGTTCCAAATTTTTTGTCAGGAATTTTCTTTTTTACTGGAGCTTCTTCTTGTGAAACTCGCCTTACCTGCTTTCCCTTCCTACCCATTATATAAAAAATCTGAAAGCATATTTAAGTGTTCCTTTTTCCCAATTTCACCGAAGAAAAAAGACACACATATTAAGAAAAAACGCCCTGAGCAGGAGTCGAACCTGCCCGCCCCGAAGGGCCCGAGTTAGCAACCCGGTGCAATACCGCTATGCGATCAGGGCACAATAAATAACTTAGAAACCTTGCGTTTTTAAAATTATGCAAGAACGTTAAATCCTCTCAAAAAACATACTCCCAACCACCTAAATCCTTAAATAATCAAACCGTCCAAATCAACTATGGAAAAGGACATAGGAAAAATCCAAAAGAATCCCGAAACAGACATCATTGTCCGTATCGATGATTTCGGAGGAAAAAGAGGATTAACAATTCGAGAATTCGTTCATTCTGAAAGATATACTGGTTTCACAAAGGCAGGCGTAAGAATCAGGGCAGAGAACTTTGAAGAATTCAAAGAAATGATTAATTCTGTTAATCTAGAAGAAATTAAAGCAGAATTAGAAGAAGCACAAGAAAGTCTCCCAAAAACAGCAGAGGCACCAGAAGCAGATGACGAACCATCTGGAATTGATGAAAACGGATTAATGTAAAATGAAAGAAAATGAAAATTCTAAAGGTATGGACTCCTTCCCAGCATATTATTTCTTTGATGCACTGGATGGATCAGATGTTCTAGTCTGTCCAACAGATTTTATGGTTAGAATGTATGGAACAACAGAAGATTATCAATTTGCGGGTTTCCATATAGAACATGACCAAAACGAGTTAGAAAGAATTATGATGGAAATGATAGGTGCAGGGAAAGTTGAAATCGGAAACATTCTAGAAAGGAGGGTAGACTCTGGATTCGTACAAAGAGTCGACCTAGATAAGGAAGACATATTCAATTTCAGAATATTAGTTCATGAAGGAGACAAAGGTCCAATTAATGGGGCAGCATACGATATGTTTGTAGAAGTATTAGAGAATCTTGAGTGGGAAAGGGGAACGTACGATGGGCCAGATGGAGACGGGTGGGAATCCGCAGGCGGAGACGAAGACATGTATGGCTCCTCAGAATATGACGACGGATACTAATTCTTAGATCCCCAACAAACTATATAAACACAAAACCACTAAGGATTCTAAGAGGTGTAATATGGTATGGTTAGAAGTTGAAACAAAAGTAAAATTAGATTCTGATGAAGTTCCTGAATTAAGGAAACGTATAAAAAAAATTGCAACCTTCAAGAAAAAGGGAACAAAAAAAGACGATTATTTTGCAGTTAATCCCGAAACATATCCCAAAAAAGCATTCAGAATAAGGGCAACAAAAAATAGATTTGAGGTAACATTCAAAAAACATCTTAAGAAGTATTGGACAAAGGAAATTGTTGTTAAAAGAGAATTTGAATTTGCTCTTGAAGGAAAAGAGGAAGTAGAAGATTTTGTAGAACTTTTCAAAGATCTCGGAATAAAGGAATGGGTCAAAAAAATAAAAAGAAATGAGACCTACAAGCACAAGAAAAATAAGAAAATCTCAATAGAAATTAACAAAGTCAAACATCTCGGATACTTCATGGAAATAGAATATCTCTGCCAAGAAAGAGAAGTCAAAAAAGCAGTCAAATTACTAACTGGTGTCCTAAGAGAATTAAAAATAAAACCGAGTCAAGTTAACAATACAGGTTATACAAGAATGCTTTGGGATAAGGGGGCTAAAGGTACAAGGAAATTTATTGATAAATAAAATGGTAAACTATGTAACAAAAAAATCTAACAAACTTATGCCTAGCAAGGCAATGAAGAAAATTGCCCATCTCGACAACAAAAGGATTTACAAGGAAGCTGCAAAAAACCCAATAAAGTTCTGGGAAAAGCTCGCAACCGACGGACTCCAATGGGAGAAGAAATGGACCAAAGCTTACGAACAAAAACTTCCATATTTCAAATGGTTCAAAGGAGGAAAAATTAACTTCTCAAAAAACTGCCTTGACAGACATCTCGAAAACCAACCGGATAAATTAGCATTAGTCTGGATCCCAGAACCAACAAAAGAAAAACCAGTCAAACTAACATATAGACAACTTCATGAGAAAGTTTGCAAATTTGCAAATGTCTTAAGAAAAAACAAAATCAAAAAAGGAGATGTCATCTCGATTTACTTACCCATGGTTCCAGAAGCACTTATCGCAATGCTTGCCTGTACAAGGATTGGTGCAATTCATTCCGTAGTCTTCTCAGCATTTTCTTCAGACGCACTTAAGGCAAGAATTCAGGACGGAAAAGCAAAAATCTTAATCACTGCGGACGGTTATTATCGAAGAGGAGAAAAAGAAGATCTGCTAACAAAGGCAAAACAAGCAATCAAATCAACAACAGTCAAAAAAGTGATCGTGGTTTCAAGATTAAAAAAGAAGCTTCCTTCCCCGAAATCTAAATTCCTTGACTTCAATAAGGAATTGGAATCTGCAGAACCAACTTGTGAACCAGAAATTATGAATTCTGAAGATCCGTTATTCATACTTTACACATCAGGAACAACTGGAAAACCAAAAGGGGTTATCCATGACACCGGGGGATACGCAACACAAGCATATTGGACAGCTAAATGGAATTTCAACCTCCGCGATGATGACGTAATGTGGTGTACTGCCGATGTCGGATGGGTTACTGGACATACATACGCTTTCTACGGGCCTCTTCTAAACGGAGCGACAACACTAATCTATGAAGGATCCCCAGATTTCCCAGATACTGGAAGATGGTGGAAGATAATCCAAGACAACAAAGTCACAGTCTTCTACACTGCGCCAACCGCAATAAGAATGCTTCAAAAATGTGATCCAAAAATTATCAAAAAGCACAATCTAAAATCATTAAGGATCCTAGGAACCGTGGGAGAGCCAATCGACCGAGATGCTTGGATGTGGTATTTCAAAAAAGTTGGAGGTTCAAGATGTCCAGTTATAGACACTTGGTGGCAAACAGAAACCGGAGGAACGCTAATCAACGCACTCCCAGGAATAGGCCCATTCATTCCAACAGTTTCAGGGATATCTTTCCCAGGAACAAAACACATTATTGTAGATGAAAAAGGAAAACAAATCAAAAAACCAAATGTAACAGGAAACCTAGTTCAGGTTCCACCACTAGCACCTGGAATGCTTCATGGAGTTTGGAAAAATCCTAAGAAATACAAGGAAACATATTGGAAAAGATTCAAGAAGTATTATGATACCAGCGACGGTGCTTTTCTAACAAAAGGCGGCCTAATAAGAATCACCGGTAGAACCGATGATGTTATGAAAGTAGCAGGACATAGAATGACAACAGCAGAACTAGAAAATGCAATCAACGACCATCCAAGAATAAATGAGACCGCAGTAGTCCCAGTCCCACATAAAGTCAAGGGGGAAGTCCCAGTAGCTTTCGTTATCCTAAAAGGCAAAAAAGACGCAACAAAGATCAACCCAGAACAACTAGAAAAAGAAGTAAAGAAGTTAACAGATCAAAAGATCGGTCCAACATCCCGTCCAGCAAAAGTCTTCATTGTCCCTGCCCTTCCAAAAACCCGATCCGGAAAGATCATGCGAAGAATCCTCAAAGCCCTATTAATAGATGAAGAACCAAAAGGACTCTCAACTCTCCTTAATCCAAAGAGCGTGGAAGAGATTAAAGGAATAATAAAATCTAGTCAGTAACCCTATATGCCCGAAGATATTCATAGATTGGAGCGATAAGCATCCCAGCAGAAAGACCCCATAAAAGTTCCTCAAGGGGGATATCTAATAAAAATACACCCATTAAATTTTCTAAGTTCCATACCCTATAAAAAATTCCAGGAAATAAAACATTTATCAGCAAGGTAAATAAGAAATAAAATACAAAGAAGAATAATCCTCCAAAAATAGTATCCTTTATCAGATCCCTTCTTAGAAACATAATAACAATCGCCCCAACAAATCCTGAAATAATCATGGTATAGATATAATCTCTCCTAAAAATGAATGAAAATATAATTGTAGAGGCCACCGTTGCAACGATCAGGTAAATCAAATGCCTATGAGCAACCTGTTTAGATTCTCTCATTTTACTCAGTCTTCTATCTAACAAAAATTCATATAGAACGGCAGCAATACCTCCCACAGCAAAAGAAAGTAGAAAGCTCTCAATTCCAGGAATCCATCCAAATAAAGTAGTGGGATTCCAATAATGGGGAACAAAAAATATCTCCGTGGCCCCAAAAGGGGTTAATATAAGACTAGTAATCCACATCTCCTTTCTCAAATCTTTCCTCAATAAGTAGAGAACAGCCCAGACTGCCAACAAGATCAAACCGCCAACAAGATACATATACATTTTATCACCTTAAATCCCTAGACAAAATCAACTTAAAAATTTATCTTAACCCCAATCTTTAAATAACTCTCCCCCCTCAAAAAAATTAAGAGGTAAATCAATGAGACTAAACATTCTAATCGGGGGCAAGGCAGGTCAAGGCATCAATAAAGTTTCACAAATAGTCTCCGGAGTTCTTGCAAAATACGGATACTTCACCTTCAACTATCGAGATTATCAATCACTAATTCGGGGAGGACACAACTTCAACATACTTTCAATAAGTGACGAATGGATCGGTTCTCACGACTCAAAGCTTGACGGAATAATAGCCCTTGATGAAAATACCCTAACCGAACATAAGTCAGAACTCAAAAAGGGGGGATTCACAATAACTGAAGAAGGATTCAAAGACCTAGGAATGAATCTAAACGTTGCACTTGCCGGAGCACTAACAAAAATTCTCGGAATTCCAGAAGCAGAACTTGATGCAGAAATAAAAATCCAGCTAAAAGGTTCAGAATCTCAAGAAGCAGCAAAGAAAGGATTCGAGAGTCAAAAAGAAAAGTTCAAACTCAAGAAACTCAAGAACAAACCAGAAATTATCTCAGGAAGCGAAGCAATAGCAAAGGGAGCAATCAATTCAAAGATAGATCTTTACATCGCATATCCAATGACTCCTGCGACAAATGCAATGCACGAACTAGCAAAGGACCAAGAAAAAAATAACTTAAGAGTCTTTCAGGCAGAAAGCGAAATCTCAGTAGCAAGTATGGCTCTTGGGTCATCTTTCACAGGCGCAAAAACACTTATTGGAACATCGGGAGGAGGATTCGATCTTATGTCAGAAACATTTTCTTTCCAAGGACAAGGTGAAATTCCGCTAACAGTTTACCTTGCAAGCAGACCAGGACCGGGAACTGGAGTCCCAACTTACACAGCACAATCAGATCTCGATATCGCACTTAGGGCAGGTCACGGGGAGTTTCCAAGAGTTGTCATGGCACCGGGAGATCCTAACGAAGCAATAGAGCTAACAAACCAAGCACTATATCTCTCAGAAAAATTCAGAACTCTCTCAATCATTCTATCGGATAAACATCTAGCAGAATCAGAATTCAGTCATGACAAGACTCCAAAAGAACCACTTCAAATAAAAATCGAAAGAAATCTCCCGCAAAAGAACAGCATAGTCAAAGCCACATCATACGAACACGACGAAGCAGGCAATACAACAGAATCTGCAAAACTAACTGAAGAAAATGCAGATGCAAGAGTAGCAAAATATGAAAAAATCAAACAACATATAGAAAACAATCCAGAAAACTTCCAATCAATCAAAGTCCATGGGGACAAAGATAGTAAAAATCTCATCATTGGATGGGGATCAACAAAGGGGGCAATCCTCGACGCAATGAAAGATCTCGATGCAAAGTTCCTACAAGTTCTATACATCAAGCCAATGTCCCCACAAATCAAAGAAGAAATCGAAAACGCAGATAATGTAATCCTAGTAGAAAACAATCTCACAGGACAATTAGGCTACACAATCAGAGAGAAAACCGGAATCAAGATCGGCAACCGTCTCCTGAAGTATGACGGCAGACCTTGGAGATCCGATGAGCTAAATAAATACCTAAAGGAAATACTATGAACTGGAAAAATTACAAAAACCATATCGGTTCGAAAAATGTTAAAATCCGACAAGATGTAACGCCAATATTTGAAAATCCAAAAATTTTCCATAATTTAATAGCTGACATGATTAAACCATTCAGAAAAACCAGCTATAATAAAATAGTTGCATTAGATGCACTAGGTTTCGTACTCGGATCTGCAATAGCATACAAAACAAAGAAATCATTAGTACTAATCAGAAAAAGGGGAAAATTACCCTACCCTAATAAATTTCTAGAATCTATCAATTTTACAGATTATACAAAATCAAAAAAAGGTTTCGATATTAAAAAGGGATCGCTAAATAAAAAAGATAGAGTTTTGATTGTTGATGAGTGGATCCAAACAGGAACCCAAGCAAAATCTGCGATAAAACTAATAGAAAAACTTGGAGCAAAAATAATAGGCATCTCAACAATAAATACCGATCTAAATAAAAAAACAGAAATACTATTTGAAAAGTATAACTGTAAATCATTAAATAATTAAAAATGGCAACAAAACCAGATCTCTCAACAAAAAACACAAACACCTGGTGTCCGGGATGTCCAAACAACATGATCTTAGCTGCGACAAAGCAAGCAATCACAAACCAAATCGAATCCGGAGAAAACAAGCAAGGAGACTTCGCAATGACTACCGGAATCGGGTGTCATGCAAAGATATTCGATCTACTAAACATCTCTGGAATCTACTGCCTTCACGGACGAACAATCCCGACAGCAATAGGAATGAAACTAGGAAATCCCAATCTAAAAGTTCTAAGCTTCGCAGGAGACGGAGACACATATGCCGAGGGAATGGCCCACTTCATCCACGCATTCAGATATAACATAGATATGACCTTGATTGTCCACGATAACCAATCATTCTCCCTAACAACCGGGCAACCAACACCAACATCACAGCAAGGATATGTTTCAAAAGCAAAACCCCAAGGAGAAACCTTCAAACCATTTAATCCACTTAAACTAGCCCTTGCATCAAACGCAACATTCATCGCAAGAACCAGCGCAAGAGATATCCCCCATATGACAGAAACAATCCAAGCAGCAATCAATCACAAAGGATTCGCTTTCGTAGAAGTCATTCAAGACTGCCTAATCTTCAACCTTGATGCAAATGCTAAAGACAAAATGATGTACAAGACCGAACCAAACACCGATAAAACAACAGCAGATAAACTCGCAAGCGAGTTTGACTACAACAGCAAGGAAGGAAAAATCCCAATCGGAATAATTTACCAAGAAAATGACTCACCCAAAAAATAACATTCCACAAATAGAAAAGATTCTCCGAGATGAAAATCAACTTGTAATAGCCCTCGTCGCACCTTCTTTCATAACTGATTTCAAATATCCTTCAATAATCTATCGTCTAAAAAAACTCGGCTTCGACAAAGCAACAGAGATAACATTCGGAGCAAAAATGATCAATCGTGATTATCATAAAATTCTCAAAACATCGAAAGGCCTAATGATCTCGTCCCCTTGCCCGGGAGTCGTCACAACAATCATGAACAAACTTCCAAAACTCAAATCAAAACTCGTCAAAGTAGATAGTCCGGTTGTCGCAATGTCAAAAGTCTGCAGAAAACACTTTCCAAATCACAAAATAATCTTCATCTCACCATGCGACTTCAAAAAGATAGAAGCAGAATCTTGCAAAACAATAGATTACATAATCGACTACGATCAATTAAAACTTCTATTCAAAAAGTACAAAGTAGGAAGACCTATCTTCAAAAGAAAATCTAAATGGCTATTCGATAGATTCTACAATGATTACACAAAAATCTTCCCACTCTCAGGAGGCCTAGCACAAACAGCTCATGTCAAGGGAATTCTCAAAGAAGATCAGGTCGCAGTAATCGACGGAATAACCAAGGTAATCAAATTCCTAGAAAACCCCGATCCAAAGATCAAGTTCCTTGATTGCTTATTCTGCGATGGCGGATGTATCGGGGGTCCCCACACAAGCAAAAAGCTAACCATCTCACAAAAACATGCCAGGATAATGCGTTATCTAAAAAAAGCCAAACAACAAGACATCCCCGAAGATCGAAAAGGATTGATTAAGATTGCTAAGGGATTAAAGTTTACCAAATAACTAAACACTCAAAACTATCAACTTAGTATTTCCCAAATTCGTCCGACTAACAACATGACGAAATTCCAAATCTGTCAAAATCCGGGACATTTTAACCTTATTAATTCCAGTTAAAGCAACCAATTTATTCTGCTCCATCGAATTATTATTTCCCAAAAGCAACTCAATAATCTTCTTTTCCTTCTCTGGCAAAATTTTCAAAACCCGATTCAACTGAATCCTATTGATCCTCGCTTGAAATAAAACCACAATAAACCCTCCAATCACAATAGACACAAATGAAATCGCATAAACGATCACGGGCAAGGTGCTTCCTTCTTCGGAAGCATAATATCCATTCACAAGAGAAAACATAACACCCAACAAAAACACAGCAACGAATCCAAAAATTAACCGCTTAGATGAAATTTCCATTACCCAAGCACCTTCCTTATCTTTCTAAATTCTTTCTCAGTTATCTCTCCACCAGCATATCTCTTCTTAACAATATCCATCGCAGACTCTTTCTTGCTTCCACTAAAAACCCAATAAATAATTAATCCGATAGCAACCAATATCAATAACTGAAAGATCCAACTATAAGGATGAGCGCCCATAAATGGCCTCATTCCCCCTTTCGCAACGCATCCAGTTATTCTTGACATCCCCATATTAATCTCCCAAAGTTTTTAACCCTTTACAAAAATAAAAAATAAAAAATTTAATTGTAGTTACCGATTATTCGGCAAACGGACAGCCCCCATGATTTCCGCCACCCTTATTGAATCCCTTACTGAATCCTTTTCCAGAACCCATCTTGCCACGGCCCCGACCTCGTCCCATTAGGCCCTCCGGCATTAGTTCCTTAAATTCATCCATAAGCGCTTCAACAACTTCGTCATCTCCAGCTTCCCTAGCTTCTCTAATCTGCGTCTTCAAGTCGTGTACCCGAGTCATCTTCTCAAAATTCTCCTCAGTTATCTCAGCGGATACAGCAGCCTTCCAAGCATCATAGTCTCCAGTTTCAACGGCCTCACGTGCAGCATCCCTATTTTCAGAGCTACTAAAAGGCATAGCAACAACCATCGAAATTCCTAAAATTCCAACGATAGCCAAAACTAAGATTCCCAAAATTTTTCTTTCCATATTTAATCCTCCCTTGTATTTCATAGATATATTAAAGTGAAACGAGCTATACTTTTTACTGAAACGAGTTTTTTTGAGAATCAAGCCTACTTCTTCCCCAAATACCTAAGCCCCATCCAAAACGCCAAAACAAATAAAACCAGAACCAAAAGAATCCCCCCAGCAATAGAAACCCAATTAACACCTACAGCACCATCAATGACTCCTGCAGTCTCCTCAGAAAAATCACGGTCATCCACTTCTTCGGTCGGCAGTTTCTCATCAATCTCCTGAACAAAAACCTCTGCTCGACTAAAAGTCACATCAACTAATCTAACCAATAAATCATAATCACCATCACCATCCAAATTAACTCTCCATTCCTCACCGACTGAAAGAGTCTTAGTCTGAGGATCCGAAGAAACAGTTACCGTAGCTGTTTTACTACCCGAATCAATTTCATCAACATTCAACTGATGTTATCCTCCGCCAGCATTAAATTTCAATTTCCAACCTTCAGCCAATTGTTGAGAATAACCTTGAGCCAATCTTGATGCCGTAAGACTGTAAGAGGGTTTTCCTGCACTACCTGTAGAAGTAGAAGTATCTGTAGTCTCATCCGCAGGAGTTTCAACAAGAGTAAAACTAACATTAGTATTATTAGTCAAATTAAAAGCAGTAATATTAGTCACATAACCTGTTGCCGAAGCTGAAATAGTATGATTTGAATAATCAGTAGAAGTCCCACTCAAATTGATATACTGTATGAGTATCTGTCTGGCAATACTCCCATTAACCAAGCTTGAATAAACAACACTTCCCGTAGAGTTTGTAATTGTTATATTTGTATTGTTAACATTCGTGGAAGAATCGAAATACCACTTTCTTGTTAGGTTGGCATCGGAATTTACGTTTTCCTCAGAAATGTTATACGTGACGTTAATTAGAACGACACTCGCATTAGTAACATTAATCGCATTATCAAGGACTCCATTCTGAAAAATCGCCCCGGCCCCCTCAGATAATCGAATCGAATCGAATCCAGAAGGAGTATTATTTATTGTGAAATTATAAATTTCAAAATTAGTCTGCTCCTGTAGCCAAATCTGACTGTAATTATAGAAAACCCCAAGACTATTATTATCACAAGTTAGTCCATCAGCATAAACATGCTCTGCCGACATAATACAAAATGGTGACTGTTCAACTTCAACATCATATAAATAATGTCTCTGGGTTCCTAAGCCAGAAGGATTTGCAATCTCAGAACTATTATAAACCAACCCATTATAAAACAGGATACCAAAATCCTCCGAATAAGAACAATTAAGATTACTATAATTTGTCATTGTAGTTCCTATATCTACCACACAACCCTTTGATGAATTAAATATATCTAAATTATAAGCCCAACTCGTAGCATCCTCGTGAAAACTTATTCCATCCCCAATCCCCGTCCCTAAAACACCATACCCCCCACTTGAACCGACCGTTGTCACAGTAATATTTCTAAACGTAAGGTTCTTACTGCTAAGATGAACATTAATTCCGTCACCTTGCTCTGAATCTACTACCTCGAAATATTGAAAGATTAAATTATCTTCACCATCTAGATCAATACCATCTCCATTTCCACCAGAATTAATTATAGTTCTAACAGAATTAGATTCGCCCTGAATCGTATACGGCAAATCACTCTCTCCAGAAAGCCCACCCATATCTATTCTTTCAGTATAAGTCCCATTTCTTACCCAAAGAGTATCTCCAACACTAGCCGAACTATTCAATGCACCAACACCCCGAGCAATAGTACATGCAGGTATCAGGGGATTCCTGTGTCGATTATAAGAACCTATATCAGAACAATTAATATTATTATTATCCACATAAATAATATTTTGATAATCAGCTAGTCCACTACTATTAATACTAACATTCAAACTCCCATTAACCAAAGTTCCAGATTCATTTATCGCATAATACTTAAACAAATAATTATCATTCATCGTAAAAGTAAAATTATTTTTATAGTTATTGGCCGAGGCATTATAAATTCCAAGAACTTCCGTTTCGCTCAATGCCCGAGACCAAATAGCAACCTCATCAATATCCGCATTCGCGGAATGATCTGAATTATGTGTAGAGCTTCCAATATACAGGTCCAAGGTAGTAGGTTTTATTTTCCCGGTTAGTGAACCCATACTTGCTTGAATAACTCCATCCACATAAGTATAAACGCTAGTCCCATTGTAAATACACACGACATTATGCCACCCGTCCCCCTCGATAGAAACAACATTTAAAGAGGTCGCAGTAGTTGTAGTATTTGAGTATTTACAATCTATCCTATTAGCATTAGAATCATATCGTATAATTATCGGTGAAGCAAAATTAGAAATTATTCCATCTTCAGTTAAAGATGCTTCAGAAGGTTTTTGAATCCAAAAAGAAGCCGATATCTCACCCATATCACCATATAATTTTTCGGTGGTATCCTCCACATGAAGATAGGAGGCTGTAGTATGGTTCCCCCTAAAGGATCCGAACGTCCCAAATTTTCCACTAGTAGAGTTAAGAAAAGATTTAGTGCCATCTACAAAATATATAGATTTATTATAATCACTTCGGTCTAACGGATCAGTACCATTGTTCGTATCAAAGTCCACATATAACAGAAGGTCCTCCTCATAATCCACAATTATTTGAGAAGAGGCACTATCTGTAACAGAGATATTGATATAAGCATTAGTCTGATTTACCAAAACTGAATCTGCGGGAGTGGGACTCTCAAGAGTAAGGGACAAGGCATCAACGCCCCCAACAAAAAACATCCCAAACACCAACAACACAAAAATCATCCCCTTTTTCATTATTCAATTAAGTAATTCCCCCTTATAAATCTTACAATTTCCTAAACAAACCCCAACCTCTTCGCATTCTCCCAAATCTTCTCAGCGACTTCCTCCCCGCTAATTCCCTTAATTTCTGCAATAACCTTAACAGTCACAGCAACATTCGCAGATTCATTCCTCTCTCCAGCAACGGGCGAAAGATATGGGGCATCAGTTTCAGTCAAGAGCTGCTCAATCGGAACCATCTCAACCAACATCTTGAAATGATCAAGCCTAGTGATGACTGGGGGCACACTAAAGAACCATCCATTCTCAACAACTCTCCTAATCAAGCTCTTCTTTCCATTAAATGAATGCATTACGACCTTTTCCATTTTCTCATCTTCCAAAATCTCAATCGCTTCCAGCTCCGCCTTCCGAGAATGAATCACAACCGTCTTATCAATTTTCTTAGCAAATTTCAAAATCTTTCTAAAAATCTTTTTTTGTTCTTCTTTCTCCTTATCTCCCTGAAACTCCTTCCAATGATAATCCAAACCAATCTCTCCAATCGCAACACATTTATCTTTATTCTCTTCAATCCAAGCCAACTCTTCATCAACATCAAACTTCTCGATATCTCGAACAAACCCGCTAGCTTCCCCATTACCCCACTCATTTGCCAAAGCGTCCAAGGGATAAATCCCAAAGCTAACCTTCACAATATCTGGATATTTCTCAGCAATCTCTAAAACTCGCCTATTTGTCGCCATATTCACACCAGAAGTAATCACAACAACATTCTTCTTCCTACATCTCTCGATAATCTCATCTAAGTCTCCTTCAAACCGTTTGTTATCTAAATGAGCATGTATATCTATTAATTTCATAATAAAAATAAAGAAACCGCCTATATAAAATTACTCAGCTTCAAGATAACAATGGGAAATGGCCACTATTCCCCTGCCACAAGGCCATAATTCTTAGGAGTAACCTCTATCCAAGATACTTTCTTAGATGGATTTTTCTTATTCCACTCAGCAATATTATCCTGATATAGTTTTCTTCCCCGATCCTTATATCCCTTAAATGAATATGGCCCTCCCCAGCTGTGTTCTCCTCCGAAGACAGTTACTGCCGGTTTGTCTCCCTTATGCGTTCGATTTACAATATCCAAAAAATGGTTTTCCCGGTCATCAAAAACGCATTTTACCCTCATCTTTTCTATTACGGAGAGTCCATCTGTAGGAACCATAATAACCCCCTGAGCAACACCATAGGCCACATAACTTTCAGAAGGAAGAACCCTAATTTTTCTTCCCTTCCACAACTTATCTACAGCACACTTTTGATCAATAGCCTCCCCTACAGGTTCTAAGCTACCCCCATAAGCAGCAGGCCTACTATGTTCAATCTCAGAATATCCCTCCCGATGAACCGAATCAATATACTTTCCTTCAAGAAGATGGCTAAGAATTTCATATATATTCTTCTGAATTACCTTAACTCCAGAAGATAACCTCTCAGCTTTTTCAGGATTTCCGATCTCAAGATAAGCTTCCCTTAATTCATCTCCCATTTCATGAGCCTGTCTGACATGAACAATAGTCTTCACAGCCCCCGGAGTGATATATTTATCAACAAACTCTGCTCCCGGAATTTCATCAGGAAAATTCACTAAGGTTTTATTAGCCAATGTCAATTTATCGAGGTCCAACCCTCCTGCCAGTTCCCCAGTCAACAGATAACCTTCGGGATTTGGAACTTCTTTAGGCAGATCATCAGAAGGATTTGTTGCCTCCCTAAGAGATTGAAGCCCCTCAATAATTGCCGTCTCGATTTCCTCACGGGTTTGTTCAACTCCCTGAAATTTTTGAGGAGCCTTAGAGAAAAAATGAGGAATGCCTAAAGTTAAAGTTGCACCCAAGAAAGCACCCCCAACAATACTAATTAGAGTCTTTTTACCCATCTAATTCTGGGCAAGACATAATACTTAAGCATTTATGTGACAAACTATCTAATTAAAAACCATTAAAAACTCCCCACACATGATAACCCCATGATAACTCAGCAAATTACCATTTCAATAATAATCCTTATCGCCGCAATTCCATTAGGACTATTCCTCAAATATCTCACAGATGATGAAAAAGAGATTTACAAAAAATATTTCCCGGTAATCCTTTGGGTTCTTGCAATAGCTGCAGCAGTTTTTTATAATTTAAATGTTCCAATCGCACTAACTTTCACCGCAACATTCATTACCCTCTTTGTTTGGAACTGGAAATGATCACAATAATCCTTTTATACCCTTTCCACACAATATAAAACGAAGCCAATAATCAAGATGATAGAAATAATAGATCCACTAATGCAAATGGGAGATTCCCTCCTTTTGTTTGTAGAACAATCATTAAGGGGACTTCATCAAATACCCCTATCAGCCCTAGATGCCTACGATCCCGATCCAGGAAGCACTACGGGAACAAGTATCGGTAAGGTGGCCCGTCAATCAGCGAAAGGTCTTGTGAACCGAGTATTATGGCCAATAAAAAAAGTTACACACATTGCGTCTCAACCAATAAAATATGTCACACACCCAATAGCAGATCTAATTGGAGCAGTCAGAAAAAATACTACTTCCCAACAAGAAAAACACTATCCACAAACCACTAGCGAACTTGAAAAATTCACAGATAAGTACTTTTGATAGAACCAAAAACTTATAACGCTAAATCTCTTTCTCAAAACATGACACTAAACTTAATCGGCCTAGGTCTAAATTTGAACTCCATCTCAGCTGAAGCTCTAACTGCAATCAAATCTTCAGACAAAGTCTACTTAGAAAACTATACTGTAAACTTTCCGTATACTGTGAAGGAACTAGAAGTTTCATTAAAAACAAAGATTGTAGAATTAGATCGGGCAAAAGTAGAAGACGAATCAATTATCCAAGAAGCAAAGTCCCAAAATATCTCCCTCCTAGTGTATGGAGACTCGCTTTCCGCAACAACCCACATTCAACTTGTTCTAGAAGCAAAAAAGCAAAAGATAAAGTACGGAATATTTCACAATGCATCAATCATAATCGCAATAGCAGAAACCGGCCTTCAACTCTACAAATTCGGTAAGACTGCCTCCATGCCAAACTGGGCAGAACACACAAACAAACCAACCTCCTTCATTAATTACATAAAACAAAATCAGTCTATCGGGGCACATACGCTTATCCTAACAGACATCGGACTTGAGCTCAAAGATGCAATGGATCAACTCGAACAATCGGCAAAAAAAGAATCCCAAAAGATCGATAAAGTAATCGCAATCTCAAATGCAGGTACCAAAAACCAAAAGATTTTCTACGATACTCCAAAAAATCTAACAAGTAAGAAAGTCAAAATGCCATTTGCCCTAATAATCCCTGGAGAAATGCACTTCATCGAAGAAGAAGCAATCGAGGAACTAAAAGAATGATAAACATCCCAATTACAATTTTAGTAATAGCGATAATCTGGACAGTATTTGCAATCATTCTTCCATTTCTAGCCATTCCAAATCATGGGGTTAGAAAAACAGAAATCCAAAAAACAAAGCAAATAATCCAACTATCCAAAAAACTTAAGAGCAAATCGAAAGATAAGACTCTCAAAAATATTTATGACTATGTCACAAAAAACTACACCGGATCAGAAGAAAGATATAAACTTATGAACTATCCAAAACTTTTCAAAAGTAATGTAGATGAAAACTTAAGAACCCCCCATCAATTCCTTGCATGCCATCTCCAAAATCTGATTATCATAACCCTTCTGTTAAATACAGGACAATTCTCAGCAACAGATATTAAGAGAAAAGAAACAATTACCCATTTCCTAACAATTCATCAACACCTCACCATTAATACTGGAAAAAAGAAATACAAAATCGATCCATTCTTCAAAATATTCAAGAAGATTTAATCCAAAAACTTAAATACTTCTTCCACCAAATTCTAATATGACTAATAAAAGATCTCTTGAAAAAAGAATCTCTTTAGTCTCAACTATAATTTCTATTATTATTTAAAACGTGAGTAGCAAAGCTATCTTACCAAAAATGACCTTAAACACTAGTTCTTCTGGCATTGAAAGAGACCAACCTTCTGACCTTTTGAAAAAAGCAGAAGAATTTAGAAGAATATTTACAGATAAGGAAAAACAAAAAAGAGAGGCCCTTGCATATTTCGCATCACTTGATGAGCCCGCAAAAAGATATATTCAGCACAATAACCCCTATCGATGGATGCACAAGGCATCAAGAATGCAAATGTAAACAACTAAACTTAAAAACTAAATAAGCATAAAAATAATATGACAGAAACAACAGAAATGACTGAGGAACAAATCCTAAAATTTTGGGAAGATAAAGAAATTTATCAAAAATCAAAGAAAAAGAACCAGAAAGGGAAAAAATTCTATATGATGGATGGACCACCCTACGCAACAGGGCACATTCACATGGGAACAGCCCTAAACAAGATCTCAAAAGATGTAGCAATGAGGGCACAGAGACTTCAGGGAAAGAATGTTCTAGACAAGCCAGGATATGATACGCATGGAGTACCTATCGAATTTAAGGTTGAAAAAGAAATTGGATCAAAGTCTAAACAAGACATCGAGAAATATGGGGTGAAGAAATTCATAGAGAAATGTAAGGAATATGCCACAAAGTTTATCGGAGTTATGGGGCCAGAGTTCAGGAACTTGGGAGTTTGGATGGATTTCGAAAATCCATATTTAACCTTAGATCAAGGATACGTAGAAACAATTTGGGATACATTGAAAGAAGCAGACAAACAAGATCTCTTATACCTTGGAAAATATCCTGTGCACGTATGCCCTCGTTGTGAAACTGCAGTCTCATTCAATGAGATTGAATACGCAAAACAAAAAGATACCTCAGTATTCGTAAAATTCAAACTGAAAGAAAAAGACAACACCTTCCTAATTATTTGGACTACGACGCCATGGACCCTCCCCGCAAATACTGGAGTAATGATAAACCCGAATGTAGATTATCAACAAGTAGAACTTTCTTCAGGGGAAAATTGGATAATTGCAAAAGACCTTGTCCCAAAAATTATGGGAGAGCTAGAAATGGGCTTCACAGTAAAGGAAGAATTCTCCGGAAAAGAAATGGTTGGATGGACTTATGAGAATCCATTATCAAAACATCTTAAGCTAAAGACAAAAGACGCATACAGAGTTATTCCTTCAGCAAGATACGTAACAACCGAAGACGGAACGGGATTAGTACACTGCGCCCCAGGTCACGGAAAAGAAGATTACGAAGTAGGAAAAGAAGCAGGAATAGATGCACCTTGTCCAGTAAACATTGGTGGACTTTTAACTGAAGAAACGGGAAAGTATGCAGGTAAAAAAGCAAGAGTTGTAGATGCAGAAATAATGGAAGATCTAGAGGCAGATAATGCCCTGATTCATAAATTAGAATACACTCACGATTATCCATTATGTTGGAGATGTAAATCTTCACTTTTGATGATCTCTCAACCACAATGGTTCTTGAAAATTTCAGATATCCAAAAAAATCTTCTTAAAGAAAACAAGAAAACGAAATGGATTCCAAAATGGATGGAATTGAGAATGAAAGCATGGCTAGAAGGAATTTCTGACTGGCCAATTTCTCGAGAAAGATATTGGGGAACACCCCTACCAATTTGGACATGTAACAAATGTGATAAAAGAAAAGTAATTGGTTCAGTAAAAGAATTAGAAAAACTTGCGAAGAAAGATGTAAAAGAAGTTCACAAACCAGAAATTGACGAAGTAACCTTCAAGTGTTCCTGTGGCGGAAAGATGTCAAGAGTGGGAGGAGTACTAGACGTCTGGTTTGATTCGGGAGTTTCAAGTTGGGCAGCACTAGATTACATGAATGATAAAGCACTATTCAACGAATTCTGGCCGGCAGATCTAAATCTCGAAGGAAAGGATCAGGTTAGGGGGTGGTGGAACTCTCAATTCATTTTATCACAAATCAAATTCGGCAGAAAACCATTCGAGAACATTATGGTTCACGGAATGATCCTAGACATGAGCAAGAAAAAGATGTCTAAGTCTGAAGGAAATGTAACAGCACCATCCGACATTATTAAAGAACATAGTAGAGACTTCCTTAGATACTACTTAGCAAAAATTTCTAAGGGAGAAGACTTTTCACTTCAAGAAAGAGATTTTAAGGAAATCAAAAAAACGTTCATGATGATTTCAAATGTTTCCAGATTTGTAAAACAGATAGAGGGCGGAAAACAAAAAGAAGCAATAGAGGATAAATGGATAACTTCCAGGTTCAACCAAACAATCAAAGAAGTTACAGAAAGCTACAACAAGTTTAATTTTCCAGAAGCAATAAAGAGCCTAGACAATTTCTTAATTAATGATTTATCAAGAACCTACATCCAAATAATTAGGGAAAGGGCAAATGAAACTAAAAAACTTCTAGAGGAAATTCTTGTTGGAACAATCAAACTATTCGCACCAATAATTCCATTTACAACAGAAAAAATCTGGCAAGAATTAAACCAAGAAGAAGAATCGATTCATTTATCGCTTCTACCCAAAGCAAATACAAGAAGGATAGATGAAGGATTGGAAGCACAGTTCAAATTAGCTTCAGAGATTATGGAAAGAACCCTGAGAGAAAGAGACAAACAACAATTAGGGTTAAAATGGCCCCTTCCAAAATTGACAATTTTCACAAAATCAAATTTTCACTTAGAGCAATTTGAAGAAATACTAAAGTCTCAATTAAATATAAAAGAAATCAAGATAGACAAGGCAAAAGAAACAGAACTTGAAATAAAATTAGACACAAAATTAACACCTGAATTGAAAGCAGAAGGATATGCCCGAGAGTTATCTCGAAAGATTCAGGCAGCACGAAAGAAGGCAGGACTAGTGGTGACAGATAGAATAGATTTACAGATCAAAGTCCCAGAAGAGATACTAAAGCTTATATCAAAACACAATCAACTTGAATTTATTGAGCAAAGGGTTGGAGCAAAAAATTCTGAAGCAACCTCAATAGAGACTGGCGATAAAGAAAGCGAGTTCGAAGAAGAATTCAAAATCAAGGGCCATCAATTTAAGATTTTATTTAATAAGCTATAACCGGGAAATAGTTTAATTACTCTTAAGAGAAGAAAACTCACACTAAAAAATTCTCGAAAAGTCGTTTTATCGTCGATAAAAACAATTTTCACCCCTCTCCAGAGAGACATTTCGAAGAAACATTTAAATAGTAGAATCTCATCAGATAAACATGATAGTCAAAGAGGAGTTTTTAAGCAGACTGAGAAAGATATTCGATCTGAACTTATACGAGGTAAAAGTTTGGACTGCCCTTTTATCAAGAGGGACTTCAACTGCTGGAGAACTCTCGTCAATCAGTGACGTACCGCGATCGAGAACCTACGATATTCTAGAATCTCTCGAAAAGAAGGGATTTATTGTTATGAAGCTCGGTAAACCTATCAAATTTGTAGCATTAAAACCAGAAGAAGTTATCGAGAGAGTTAAGAAGAATCTTCTTGTAACTGCAAAAGAAAAATCAAAGAGGCTTGAAACATTGAAGGGTGATGAAGTTCTTTCAGAATTATCTGGAATATTTAACGACGGAATCAAATATGTAGAGGCATCCGATCTATCCGGAGCACTTAAGGGAAGACAAAATATTTACAACCATTTAGATATGTTGGTGAGAGAAGCTCAAACTTCAATCACCCTTGTAACAACTGAAGACGGTTTAAACCGAAAATTAGAAGTTCTTCTTCCAAGCTTAGAAAAAGCAAAGAAAAGAGGCGTTGCGGTTAGAATTGCTGCACCGATTACAGAGAACAATAAAAAGATTGCAAAAGATCTTTCAAAGGTTGCAGAAGTTAGAGATGTTGAAGGCCTCAAAGCAAGATTCATGGTTATCGATAGCGAACAATTAATGTTTATGCTTCTAAATGACGAAGACGTCCACCCAACATATGATGTGGGAGTTTGGATTAATACAGAATTCTTCGCATCAGCACTAGAGCAATTATTCGAAATTGCTTGGAAAGGTTTCAAGAAAGCTTAATTTTCTTTTCTAAATAGATAATTTAATTTTAAAATGGAAAACAACCCGAATAATCAACATCTGTATCGTCTATATAACGGGAGGTCTGCGTGGATTTGGAACTGCAGAACCTGGAAGACCAAAAATTGGAAAGTCTAAATACGAAATAGGCCTTTATGAAAACGGGGGACTAATAGCTCTCTTCGGCACAAGAACCGATCAAAGAATTAGGGCAATCAAATTCGATGCAGAAAGAGCTAAAAATCAATTTGAAAAGGCATTTCCAGATAAAAATTATGAAACAAGGGAACTATTTTGAACTAATTCTAAGGAAAACAAATATTTTCTGACAAACATTTATAAAAATCAAACCAATTAATTAATCAGAGGTATTAAGGAAATGATTGATAATTATGTTGATGTTGAAACTGGAATCAAAGATACAAAAACTTCTCTTGAAACCTTAAGACAAGATCCTTCTTCGGATAAATTACAAGGTGCTTTTTACAAACAAGTAAGACATGTTGAACGTTTGACAAGAGACGCCTGGATGGAGCACGGAGAAGAATATGGGTCAGAAAGTCGCAAAAACATTTCAACAATTGTTCAAGAAGGAATAGAACTCATTAGAGAAAATCCAAATCCTTGGCCTACCCTTCCAGAAGACATCACCAAAAACGAATTTGATAAAATCATAAGTGAAAACCCAGGAAAATATGGTGGCGGAAATCCTACCCTCACAGGTTCGTGGTACTACCTAAAAAAATTAAGAGAATCACACCAACTTTTTGAACGCTGCAGAACTTATGAAAAACCAAAAATAAGTCCACTAACAAAAAGGTTATGGAAAATCCGCAATTTTCTCGGCATACCTCTCAGAATAAAACTTCCATGAGACAAAACTCATAATTTTCCAGACTACATCTCTTCCAACACACCAATTCCCAACAAATCTAATCCATTCTTCATTACAACCCTAAAGGAATCAACTAACTTCAGTCTAAAACCTTCCTCGGCACTTCCCAAAACAGGGCAACCATGATAAAACTCATTGAACGTCTGTGCCAATTCATAGCAATAATTCGCAATCAAATTAGGAGCTAACTGATTATATGCTTTCTCAATAACCTTCCCAAAACCATCAATCTTCTTCAGAAGTTTAATCTCTTCCTTTTTCAGGTCAATAATTTTCATGGCCTTTTTCAATTTCACTCTTCGGAGAATACTTGATGCCCGGGCATAACTATACAATAGGTATGGGCCAGTATCACCTTCAAATGCAAGGAATCGATCGATATCGAAGATTATATTATTCTCCCGAGAATTCTTTAAATCCCCATAGAAAATTGCCGCCAGTGCAATCTTCTTCGCTCTTTTTTCTAATTCTTCCTTAGACAATTTCTCTCGAGCCATCAAATTCTTCTTTGCCTTTTCAATTGTATCATCAAGAATATCGCTCATGAAAACGGTCTTGCCCTTTCGCGTAGCAAACTTCTTTCCCCCCTCACCGAGATACAATCCGTGAGCAACATGAACACAATCCTTGCTCCAACTATGACCCATCATATCCAAAATCTTAAAGAATTGATTGAAGTGTAGCTTCTGCTCCTGACCGACCTCATAAATCAAACGATGAAACTTATATTCTTTTTTACGGTCAATAGCTGCCGCAATATCTCGAGTAGCATAAAGTGAAGTTCCATCAGATTTTTGAATTAAAGCGACCCCCAGACCTTCGTCTTTAAGATCCACAATCAATGCCCCGTCATCTTTCTTGACAATTTTCTTCTTCTTCAACTCTGCCACTACCGCATCCATCTTATCATTATATTTACTCTCTCCAGAAATAACATCAAACTCAACTCCCAAGAGATCATAAATCGAATCAAACTCCTTCAATGAAAGCTTCCTAAATTTCTCCCACATCTTTAAATTATCCTTATCTCCTCCCTCAAGTTTCTTGAACTCTTCTCGTGCAGCTTCCTCATGTTCCTTAGCGTTCGCTTTAACATAAATCTCCAACAGATGCTTAATCGTATCTTCCCCCAGTTTCTTCTCATTTCCCCACTTCTTAAATCCAAAAATCATCTTTCCAAATTGTGTACCCCAATCTCCAAGATAATTAATCTTAGTCACCTTATACCCATTAGCTTCACAAATCTTCCAAATAGAATTTCCGATTATCGTAGAACGTAAATGTCCAATTCCGAATGGTTTAGCAATGTTCGGAGAAGACATGTCTATCACAATATTTTTGCCTTTCCCAGAGCTATTCTCTCCAAATCCTTTCTTCCCCACACTTTTCAAAACCCCTTCGGCCAATATCTTCTTATCAATAAAGAAATTCACATATGGGCCCTTAAAATCGACACCTTCCATCCCCTTTCCTAAACCCTTCTTTCTTAACTTTTCAGCTAGCTCCTTAGCAATCTCCATAGGATTCTTGCGTAAACTCTTAGCCAATGCAAAACACGGAAATGCATAATCTCCCATTTCACCACTTGGAGGGACTTCTAAGAGATTCTCAATCTTGCCCGATAAAGACGGCACACCGGTGCCCTTTTCAGAGGGTATGCCGCGTGCGGCCCAAGCTTTCATTTTAAGCTCATTCTTCAACAGATCAATAACTACCTTCTTCATAGAAACAACACGAAATAGAGATTTATTAACCTTTAGAAAATTTCACCAGACTAACTCTTCTGCCCAGATACTTCTTCCCGAGCAAATAATCTCTTCGTCATGCCCCAGAAAAAATCCCAATGCAAAATAAGATGTAGGATCATTAAAGCAATAAAAAACAATCCAAAATAATTATGCCATGGCTGCCAATCAATCTTGTGTGTTCCCAAAAATGTCGCTGCCCTTCCCTGTCCTGGAACTCCCGAAACAAAGGCAAAATATAATACAACCCCACTAATCCCCACAATAATCAGACATGCCACCATCAGCACATCAATCCAATAATTCAACTTCGCCCCCATAAGTTACCTAAGATAAAGTAGTATAAAAGTTTAACTCCTAAAACACTGCCCATTTTCCCTTTCCCTTCTGTTCCCTATCCAGCACACTCCCCAACTTATTAATTCGTGGCCTCCCACTTTCCTTGTCTTTCCTCAAAGTAATATCTAAACTCTTCAACAGTTCTGAGATTCCTTCTTCGAATCCCCTAATCTCGCTTGCTTCGCCCTTAACTCCGCTCTCGCCACCGAAATTAACAATACTGTCTGCCAAATAAGAAACCAAAAGTAAATCATGATCTACAACAAAGGCCGTCTTCTCCTTCTCAACCATCATTTCCTTAATTGCTTTAGCAACGGAGATTCTTTCTTCAACATCCAAATAAGCGCTAGGTTCATCAATCAAGTAAACATCGGCATCCTTAGCCAAACATCTCGCAATACTAAATCTTTGCAACTCTCCCCCAGATAATTCTTTAACTTTCTTAGCTGCCAAAACTCCAAGATTGAAAACCGAAGCCATTTTCTTCCCGATCTTCTCCTTAAACATAATATCTCTAACAACTTCCTCGCTATCAGTAAACAAATACTGTGGCTTATAACTCACATCTAGCTTAAGATCCAGCTTACCTTCACTTGTTTTGAGCTCACCTGCCAACGCCCTAACAAACGTCGTCTTTCCAGTTCCATTCTTTCCCAAAACCCCAATAACATGATTTTGATGAATCTCCCCACCCTTAACATCTAACTTAAATCCCGAGGGCCCTGCAGGGTCATCCCCGGTGGGACCGAATTCCATCTTAAAGTCAGGCCACTCCGCAATCTTTGCCCCACTCATTGGAGGATTCTTTGTAAAATTAAAATTAAGCGGCTTATCCCTAATCCTCAAATTTTCTTCCCTCAAAAATCCATTAAGATAGGCATTCACGCCATTCTTTGAGGCCTTCACACCACTAACAGTTCCAAACGCACCTTGTCCCCCGAAAAAGATATTCAAATACTCACTAAGGTAATCCAAAATCAGAAGATCATGCTCAACAACAACTACAGTTTTACCCGTTTTAGCAATTTCAGAAATAAAATCACTTACTCTAAGTCTCTCTCCAATATCCAAAAAAGCAAGTGGCTCATCAAAGAAGTAAATATCTGCTTCTCCAAGTGCCGCTGCAATAATCGCAACCCTCTGAAGTTCACCTCCAGAAAGTTTATTCATCTTATTATCCAAAACTTGTGTTACTCCCAGCTTTTTTGCAAGCTCATTGATTTCTTTTTCAGAACCTCGTTTTTTAAGCAAATCTCTTACCTTGATTCCGACACTTAACGAAGATAAATTTTGAGGCTTATAACTAATCTTTTTCTTATCAAGATTCTCGAAATATCTCAATAATTCATTTCCCTTAAAAAATTTCTTGATATCCTCATCGCTAGCCTCTTCTTTTCCCAAATTAATCTTATCTGTTCCAGCAAGAATCTTTACTGCAGTAGATTTCCCAATCCCATTCCGCCCCAACAACCCTAAAACCGAACCTTTCTTTGGAGTCGGAAGACCATAAAGAGCAAAACCGTTCTCCCCATATCTAAAAATTAAATCGCTCTCAGAAACAGCAGGCAAGTTAATAATATCAATCGCCCCAAAAGGACATCTCTTAACACAAATCGCACATCCAACACAGGTATGTTCATCAATCTTGGCCTTGCCCGATGAAGACGGCACGCCAGTGCCCATTTTAGAGGGTATGCTGCTTGCAGCGACCCCAATTGTCACACAACTATCTAGTTCCTTCTTCTCAACAGGACAATATTTCTTACACTCCCGCCCACATGCCGCAGGCTTACACTTTTCCTTATGAATTACAGCTAATTTCATATTAGAATTAGAGATTATGAAGTTTTAAAGTTAATCAATTACCAGAATTATCTCCAGAAACCTGCCACACAAGAAGATCTAGCGCTCTCCTTAAATTCTTAGGAGAAATATAATCTGCCCTATCTGGGGGATCCATACAATAATTGAACTCATCAGAATAATACGTGGGAATTTTCTTTCTTTCTGCCGCCATTAAGACCGATAATCCCTCGTTCATTAAAGCTCTCTCCTTAGAATCAACTTCCGAGGGGAAATCTCTGAAAAACCTCTGGAAATAATTAGTCTTAGAACAAGAACCATTAACTCCTACGGCCAAATCAGGGATATAAACTACGCCAAACTCTCCAGATTCAACTTTTTTCCGAGCCTCACTCCCCTCACCAACAACTTCATATTCAAATTTGCCATCCTTAAGTTGTTCAAGAACATCAGCATACTCTTCGGGCCTCTCCGTTACTATTAGAATTTTTCTTGCAACATCATCGCCGTTGTTTTCAGCCATCATCAAGTGCTAAAATTCCTTCGAATTAGCTCAATCAACAGAGGTCTAAACTTTTTAAACTTTCTTACTCTTTCTACTTTTACCTGCTCCCACGATAAGCTTTCCCTTGTATTTATCTACCGGAGCCTTACCTTTCTTCACCTTTTTACCGCTTAGTTCTTCTTCCAAAATAGGTAATTCCCCCTTAATCTTCTGAAGTCGTTCTTCATACTTCTTCATCCTAATTTCATAAACCAACTTTGAAACCTTATTAGATTTAAATCTCTCCACCTGAGCTTTCTTCATCAAACTCAATAAAACCCTGGCCTCAGTTTTCATCCTTTGAACCTTTTTACCCAAAAACCGCTTCCTCACTCGAATATATAAATAATAACCACCACCACTAAGGATTATCAAAACTAAAAGAATCCAATACCAATTCTCCATTAAGAAACTACCAAAACTCTTACCAAATACAATTGAAGTCAATGTCTCTGTTCTCCTTATATCTACCTCGTCCTCTAATTGTTCAGCCAAGATCCTAGCATCCCTGTATCTCGAATCAGCTATCGCAGCTTCAACTTCATTAATCAAAAACTTAAACCTCTCAAGATTAACTCCCTCAACAGAAAAAGACACTATATCCCCGGATTCATCCCTCTTAGATCCTAGAACTGTTTCCTGTACAACCAATAAATCACTAACTAGAAAAGCCAAATCTCTCGTTTCAGCAATTTCAATTGTATAAACCCGGATATCAGAATAATTAATATTTCTCCAGTTAATTAATGACAATGCCTGCCTAGCCTTATTTTCTTCAAAGGTAGTTGAATCCACATTTCCCCTCAGAATATCTGCATACTCTGCCTGTTGGAAAACATTATTCGCTTCCAATAACAAATCACTAACATAAACTCCCGAAAATCCTCCCCTCTTCATCTCTGCAAGAATCTCTTCACTTTCATTAAGTGCCTGTAATGCATCCTCACGAGTAAAACTAAAGTTCGCATCCAATTCCCCCACCCCCACATCGTTAACAGCAAACCCGGTAAATACTCCAGTAAAGGTAAGAACCATCAATGCAATTACTACAAAGATCCCAATCAAAGCTGCCCTGTAATGTTTTCTCATAATATTCCCATCATCCTAATTTTATCTCTAATCTTTCCTTCTTCCTCCGATCTCTTCGTCTCTTTCTTTTTCTTAAAATACTCAAAAGGCTTAAAAACAAATTCCTTCATTGTCTTGAAAGCACCCCCAATCTTACTAGGTTTCTTCTCTTGAATAACCTTTCCCCCCGCCCTTGTTTTATCAGCCTTCTTAGCCTCAACATTATCCCACATATTTTTTATCTCTTCTCTCAGTTCAAATTCTCTCTTTAGTTCCCTCTTTTCCTTGAACTCCCTAACAAAACCAAAAGGACTTGTAAAAAATTTCTTAACCTTAAAAAGTGTCTTTCCAAAAGCTCCCTTTTCCTTGACCACTTTTTTTGGACCACTAACTTTTTCTTTAGCATCTACAACCCTATCATCTCCGCCAAGTTCTCCCTCCGCCTTCTCAGTTTCTCTTTTCAATATTCGGGCACTCGCTTCCTTCGAGAAAGATGCGCCTTTAATCACCTTCTTTGTACCCAGAAGTTTCAATGTCATCATCTCCCCCTCAATCTCCGCCAACCTACCATTCAAAATCTCAAACTCTAATTTATATACGCCCTCAGAAATACTGCCCTTCTTGTAATACTGCGTCTGAATTTCTTTTATCTCTTCTTCAACTTGCATTCTTTCATTATTCAACTCACTAACTATTTCTCTAGTTCCAATCATCTTTACTCTAAGATTTCTCAAGCTCATTCGAGTCTTCTTCAATCCAGAAAGCTGCTTGTGATATCTATCCATAAGATTATGGTAAACACCTGTGGAAATTCCTCCAGAGAAATAATTTTTCTGATTCTCAACAATTAATTTTCTAAGATTCTTTTCATGTTGGTTAGTTCTCTCGATCTTATTTGTCACAGCAAATTTCTGATACCTCTTATAGCCAAATATTCCAAGAGCAATAAGAATCAGCATTCCGAGGAGCACAAAATACCAATACAAATACAGAAAGTATCCCAGGTTCCCTTTTATGCTAAACAATAACAAGGAACGTGCACTATCTATTCGCTTCTTAGCAAGACTATAATCTCCTCGTTCAAATGCAACAATCGCTAGCTCCGTCATCTCTACAGAAGGATGATCCTTAAAAAATCCTCTAACTGCAAATCCCGAAAGCCCATCAACTAGCCTATCACCATCCCCTTGATCTCCCAAAACCTTGAGAAGCTTCCGTAGAGACTCGTCCACTTCGAAAGCCAATTTACCAGTATTGATAACCTCGTCAGATAAAAGTTTAGCCTGACCATTCCTTCCACTATCGATCTTGACAATCGCTTCAGCCAACAAACTTTTGACCTCCCCAACATTAAACCCTTCCTCGATCATATCCTGAATCATTTTCTCTGCCTCCTCCAAGCTAAATCTACTTTCCTCCTCCGCAATCTCCTGAATAATTAACTTAATGTTTTGAGTTTCCCTATAGCTCGTTTGAGTTCCCTCTTCATTTACCTTCCATCCAGTTATAACTGCCCTCAAATCATGCTCTTCATAACTTTTGTAACTAGGTGCACTTAATTTAACCAAGAAAGACCCATTTTGACCATAACTTATCCTAGAGATTTTGGGAGGAGATGTAGAAAATTATTGCTCCGGAAATCCGGTTAAGACTAACTTCATTCCTTCCAAGGTAAAACCCCCATACTTATTTTCAACGTCTATTTCAAACTCTTCCCCCTCGCCACGAATAACCTCAATTATCTTGTTATAGACAATTGCTGCTCCGCCACCAGCACCACCACCGCCACCACCGCTCGTACCCGGAGTCGTAACGACCTCCGTCACAGTCAAAGGATCACTAACACTTACAGATTTTGAATCTATTGCAGAATCGGCATTTGTTGAAGAAGCTACCGCAGATAAATTAAGTGTAGATTCGCTAATTGAACTTCCAACATCTATAGTAATTGTATTAGTTCCACTGATATCGACTCCAAGATTACCCAAACTCCTGTTTAAACTTCCAGATACTAAACTAAATCCTGAAGGTAAGGTCCAGTTCAAATAAACGCCCGTTGCATCAGAAGTTCCAAGATTAGTAACATTTGCCACCAATTCCAATCCGGTCTGCCCACGAGTTACAGTTGAAGAATAAGTATCGATTGAAACCGAAAGTGCTGGAGCAACAACATTCTGAATATTCAAGTTCCTTTCATAAACTGTGGTTCCAACATCAGAAGTAATAGTAACGTTATAATCATAAAGTCCTGCAGTTAAATCAGTAGTATTAACATCAATAGTAATATTCACCGCAGATCCAGAAGAAGCAGTATAGTTCTCAGTCAAATTTCCAGAATAATTCACACTCAACCTACTTCCTAATTCACTTGAAGTCAAACTTACATTAAATCCAATTGTTCCATCCCCCGTATTGTTCATGACCAATCTACCTAAAGAATTATTGCTAGCCGCCTGAGCAGTTGTAAATGATTTTATTGCAGGAATTGTAGTAGTGATATTTTCCGAAGTATCATTTTCCACGACAATCGTCGTATTTGAAGAAACATTTTCATTCCCGGCATTATCAGTAGCATTAATTCTAAATGTCCAAGTACCATTTTCAGGAGTAAACGAAGCATTATAGACAATGGTCGAAGAGGAACCCACAACAAGATTCGAATTATTACTCATCGCAGTATAGGTCCACGCAGAAGCAGAAGTATTGTAATACATCAGGTAAACAGTTGAGATATTATAATCCTCAGTAATAGTGGTATTTACATAAACTGGGACACCAGGGTCCAAATCATCAGTTTCATTAGGTGAATAAGTCACGTTATCAATAATTGGCAAGGTATCGTCGGTAATAACAACATCATCAGTTTCACTATCATTTATCTGACCCGACAAATCGTAAACATAAAGGAGAGTACTAAATCCCTCAGGAGAATGATTTCCACTCTGAATTATATAATTAGCAGTATCCGAAGTTCCACTAAGAGATATCTGGGAACTATTCACAAAACTTCCAGAAGTATTGTAACTTACAATTGCATAATCTAAGCCAATAGCGTCCGTCGCACTAATCGTACAATTAACATCAACAGAATCATTCACATCAGAACAAGAGAAATTTGTCACCGCAGGCTTATTCAAATCAACATAGACGGTAACTGAATCATTTGCCTGATTATCTGAAGTATCATTTGCATAATAGATAATATCATGCTGACCTTCAACTAAACTAATCGTTTTATTCCACGAAGTCATCGAAGTATTACCTAAATTTGTCAATGTTCCAGAATTATTAGTATATCCTGCCCAACCCAGATTCTCGTTTGTAGTTATATTCAATAAAACACTTCCATCGGTATCATAGGAATTATTTGAAGGACTCCAAACAGTTATTGTCGGAGCGGTCGTATCTTCAGGCACAGCATCAACAGTGAAATTAATCGAGTTAGTCCCAATGTTCCCTGAAGAATCAATTGCGTAGAATATTACTGTTTTCTCCCCGTCAACCCCGGTATCTACAGAATCACTCCATGCAGTTCCAGAACCAGATAAACTTACATTTGTAGCTCCGCCATCCAACGAATAATTTGCGGCAGTTGCATTTTCTCCAAGAGTAATACTAAACAATATCGTAGCAGTACCATATGTTTGATTCAGCGGAGAATTAATACTAACAACTGGAGCAGTTACATCATTAACACTAAAAGTTGTTGAAGTAATATTCGAATTTCCTGCAGCATCAGTTGCATAGAACCTACAAGTATAGTTTCCTTTTGCGACACTAGTCATAGTATGATTCATCCAGCCCGTGGCTGTCAAGCTAATTGTATGATTAACAAAACTTCCAGAAGTATTCTCCTCAATCTTAACACCAGATAATGCAAAAGTATCGGTAACATAAGCGCTACAATTCACATCCTGACTTTCGTTTGCAGGATTTGGTGAAGCATTTACATTAGTAAATTGCGGATAAACCGTATCCACATAAAATGTTATCGTCTTATTCCCCTGGTTAGCCGGAGAAGCACTATCATTTGCATAAACAATTAGAGTATTTGTAGATTCCGCAGCCAAAGTTAGACTAGTATTCCAATTAACCATCGAAGTATTCGTCATAGCCACGACTGCAGAACCATTCAGAGAATAACCTGCCCAAGTCGCGTTTTCATCAGTAGTTATATTTAGGGCAAGACTTGTTGAGGTATAATAAGTTACATTAGCAATACTATCAATAGTTATAATCGGAGGAGTTGTATCGGGAGCAGCAACGTTAACCGTAAAATAAACAACCGAAGAAACTCCCACATTATTCGAACTATCATTCGCATAGAAAGTAATATTATATGCCCCATTAGGTAAACTAACAAGAGTACTATTCCAAGCAGTAGACGAGGTATTTCCCATAGTCACATTAGTAGTTCCGTTTAGAGAATACCAGGCTGAGCTCGCATTTTCAGAAATCGTAATCGACGCAGAAACATTATTATCATTATACGTTTGATTAGTTGGACTTATCACCGTAATAACTGGTGCTGTTACATCATTAACATTAAAATTAACGATTGTCTCATTCATGTTTCCTGCCGCATCAGTTGCATAAAACTTACAAGCATATCCGTCAGGACCAACAAATTGTGCTCCCGAAATCACATAACTTGCTCCCCCATTTGTTCCCGAAAACGTAATAGTATGGTTTTCAAGAGTTCCTGTTGAATTCTCTCCAATAATCACACTAGAAATATCAAAGGTATCATTCCAGATCACAGAACAATTAACATCCTGTGAGACATTGGCTGGACTCGGATTTGCTTGAGCCAAGCTATATCTCGGAGCAAGACTATCTGCATAAAATATCGAAGATTTATTATTTTGATTACTCGAAGTATCGTTTGCATAAATCGTAAGATTATATGTTGTTTCCTGTGTCAAACTAGAAAGAGTAATATTCCAACTAGTCGTAGAGGAGTTTCCAAGATCAATAATCGAACCCCCATTAAGCTGATAAGCAGCCCATTCAAGGTCTTCATCCGCAGTGATATTAATCAGAGTGTTTGCAGGATCCTGATAACTCAAATTTGCAGGAGAGACAATTGTGATTGCTGGAGGCGTTGTATCCACCGGAGTCGTATCAATAATAAACCAATTTCCCACCAAGGTTCCATTATTCCCATAACTATCATTTGCCCAGAAAGTTATATTATATGTTCCGTCGGAAATACTCGAATTTGTATGAGTATAACTTAACAAGGTCGTATTCGTCATAGTCACATTAGTCACCCCTGCATCCAGAGAATACCATGCCCCCGTTAAAGCCTCATCAACAGTCACTGTAAAAGTCACAGAATCCTGGGTAATCGTTGAACCATTAGTAGGAGTAACCAAGGTAACAGAAGGACTCGTAACATCAGTGGTATAACTCCCACTAGCATTCACCAAAGATATCTCCCCAAGAGCATCATACAAAAAAGCATACCAAGTATGAGATGCCGAATCAGACTCCGCCGTAAAAGCACATGTCAAATTCGCCCCACTAGAAACACTCGTATTACAATATTCATTACCACCGCATCCCGAAAAACTAGCACTGTTAGAATCACAAACCCACAATGTCAACGTCTGGGAAGTATCCAAATCATAACTCACGGTTGAAATATTAACACTCTCCCCACCACCAATTGTCGTAGCATTATCTGAACCACTCGTAAAAACCGGCAACTAATTAATATTAATAGGAGAACTCTGCACCGCCTGAACCTTCCCCGCATCATCACTTGAATTAAACCTCAAATAATTCGCACCCCTATTAGCAGAAGTAAACGTAACAGTCCCAAGATGATCAATACTTATCGATGGCACACAAGTATTCGCAGTATCAGTACAATAAGTATCAGTACAATACAACGTCGTCGGATCCGAATCCGTATTGTCCGCCTCACTTATCGTCACAGTATAATCCGGAGAAATAATCGTAGAACTCGCATCACTCGAAGTTGTCGGCGCAGTATAATCTAAAGTAAAAGAAACATCCAAATTATTCGCAGAGTTTGCCTCATTCCCCAAGGAATCCTGGCAAGAAATATATCTCGTAGCAAATCCCTGAGATACAACATTATTCACACTACAACTCGCAGTAGTCCCATCAATATCACAAGCATTACTCATCGAAGAATAAGAAACATCACTACTAGACCAACGACAAAACATTTCAGCCTCACCCGTAACATTTATTTGTGTTAAACCATCGCCATTGGTATCATAATAACTCGCACTCGCATCACCCGCAACACTGTCGATCGTCAAACTTGGTGGAGTCGAATCTGTCGTATAAGTTATATTCGAAACATTAGACGAATAAGCAGCACTATCATAAATCCTACAATATTCAACATGCGCAACATCATCACTAGGAACTGGAAAGGTACAAGTCAAAATATATGGATAATCTGTATCACTTGTAGCTCCACCAATACAATCCGAATTCGCCAAAGTCGGGGTTACAGTACTATCGCAAAATAATTGCAAAGTATCCGCATCACTATCATTAACACCATTAGCGGAAGTGTTTGCATAAATTGTAATCGTATCCCCTCCCTGAATTGTCGAATCCGAAGCAGTTATATTATGAATCACAGGGTCCGCATTAATCACAAAACTAATATTATTAGAAGTCTCTTCAATCCCTCCCTTGTTCTCATGAGTAAATAAATAATTTGAACTATCACTCGTCACTCCCGTCCCGGTAGTAATACAAACCCTCAATCCCTCATGTTCTCCAGCGGTATCCTTAAGCTTAATCTCTGCCCTATTATTAGTCGCATTAATCCAAAATTGAATGGTATCTGCAGCACCAGTATGGATCTGAGGGTGACAATCAAGAGGACCATTCTTATGTTCTCCACCATACAAAATAAAGTCACAATCATTTACAGTAGCTCCACTTCCAAAAATATTCCCAGCACCCATAACTCCAACGATATTAAAATAACCATTAACAGAATCCTCAGCATTAGCCCACTTCCACTTAACCTCTCCCGCATCAAGATTCGTTATATTATACTCTAAACAATAATCAGTGCTATCCGCAATCATCCCACTACCTGTACATGCTACAACTTGATTATCCGTATCTGTCAGACTCAATGAACAAACTTCAGTCCCAGCACCAGAAACTAAAGATGAAGATTCATAGACTGTAAATCCACTAGGTGCCCAACTCAAATCTGCAGCCGAAACAACCCCAGCCATAAACAACCCAACCAACAAAACAAAAATCAACTTCCTCATTTCAAATCCCCCTTTATCAATTTTTCAACATACTCAGAAATCTCAATCCCTTCCATAATACAATGAATCTTCACCTTCTTCCACAATTCTTCATCAACTTTCAAACTAGTAGTCTTCCTAACCATGGACAAAATATAAGCAAAGTAGTATTTAAATCTAACTATACCATATTATATAATACTATAATACTCAAAAATTCGTAATTTCAAAGTAATCGCTTAGACTTAAATACCATAAATACGCTATAATATAGCATTACTTCGGTAGTGTAGGGATAATAAGCTTCGGTTTTTTATCCCTTTTTTTATTTGGTTTAGAAAATTAAAACATGAAACATTTATGTCCGAATTACATTTAGAACTAAAAACTATCCCAAAACTTTCTGTAATCTCGTCCTAAAATCCCCCACCCTAACCGGTTTCTCAAAATATTCCACTGGCTTCAATGCCTGAATAGAATCTTCTCCCTGCTTACCTAGCTGAACCACAGTCATAAATGCAACCTTCTGATTCTTTAACTTAGGATCTGCCCGAATCTTCTCTAAAACTTCTTTTCCGGACATCCCGGGCATAAGAATATCCAATAAAACAAGATCATACTTCTTACTTCCAAGAGCTTTCAAGGCCTTCGCCCCACTATTCACCGTCTCCGCTTCATAACCAGAATCATCAACAAGCATCTTAACCGAAGTTAGAATATCTTCCTCATCATCAACAATCAAAACTTTTTTCATTTTACACCTTTTTTAATCGGAATTTTACCTTTAACTTGCACCTTGTCCTTCTTTTCCTTAGTTTCAGTAGTATCTGTATTATTTAAGTTTTCCGCACCCTTCGGAGGATTAATTGGAAGAGTAAAATAAAATGTAGCCCCCTTCCCAAAAATACTTTTAACCCAAATCTTCCCCCCATGCTGACGAACAATTCCCCGAACAATCGCCAATCCCAATCCAGTCCCCCCACGATATTTTTCAATATAAGAAGGCTTAGCCTGGAAGAAAGGATTAAACAACTTCTCCATATTCGCCTTCTTAATTCCCCTTCCAGTATCCGCCACGCTAACTAAAACATGATCCTCCTTCCCCACAGCCTTTACGCTAATCTTTCCACCAGCAGGAGTGAACTTAACCGCATTATCTAATAAGTTAACCATAACCTGCTGAAATCTAAAATCATCCACCTTTATCTCAGGTAAATCTCCCCTAACAAAATTAATCTTAACTCCTTTTTCATCCGCCTGTGGCTTTTTCTCGGAAATAACTTCAGAAATACGATCATTAATATTTTTCTTTTTCAACTGAAGTTTCAAAACCTTAGAACTAATCTTTGAAACATCCAAAATATCGTTAATCAGTCTTGTAAGCCGCTCCATATTCTTATGAATTATCTGTGCACCCTGCTTCTGCTTCTCAGTTAACGGACCCAAATCCCCCCTTGCCAACATTTGAGCCTGAATCATCAAAGGAGTAATTGGAGTCTTCAGCTCATGAGAAGTAATAATCAAAAAGTTGCTCTTCAGCTCATCCAGCGTCTTAAGTTCTTCATAGGACTTTTGTAACTGCGCAGTCCTCTTCTTAACTCGCTGTTCCAGTTCTTCATTAAGCTTTCTTATCTCAGTAATATCTTCTCCCGAGCTCAAAACACCCCTAACTTTCTCGGGCACCCCCTCCAATAAGGTATTATGCCACGAAATCAGCCTTTCCTTCCCCCCGCTAGTCAAAACCGGATTTTCGTAATCCTCGACAAACTTCCCTTTTCCAGTCATCAGTGAAGCAAAAACTGTCTTTACCTGCTTAACCATCTTCTTAGGAAGACATACATCAAACCAATTCTTTCCAATGAGGGTCCCTTCCTTATACCCCAAAATTTCATATCCTTTTTTATTCAGCAAAGTAATCTCTCCTTTCCTATTCAGCGCAACAATAATATTCCCCGCAAGATCCAGATATTTCTCGGCTTTCTCTTTTTGCAGAATTAATTCTTCCTCCGCCTTCTTTTTTTCAGTTATATCATGAACAATAGCATAAGTAACTCCCTCCTTCACAATCGGTCGCGAAATCCACTCAAACCACAAATACGTGCCATCCTTCTTTCTATAACGATTTTCAAATCTAATAACTTCTACACCCTTCTCAAGTTTTTCTTTAATAATCTCTTCAGTTTTCTTAATATCCTCAGGGTGTATAAAAGAAAAGAAAGGTTTTTAGAGCTTCTTTTATCAACGGCTTTTTCTTATCCGAAGATTTCACGAAAAATACCGCACTTCCTTTTTTCTTAGAAAGTTCATCCTTAAATGACCGGATAAATTCCCCAATTATATCCCCTCCCACCGGAACCGCCTGCTTATGAATCAAAAGATTAGATAAAGAATCAAAAACCAAAAAAGTATAGCCCTTACTTATCGCAATCTTAACCAATCGTTGAATATTATCCAAAGAATAAGCTGCAGGAACATAATGGCAATCCTTCACTCGCGGAGGAGATAAAAGAGTCGCACTAATCCCATCAATATAAAAGAACTCCTTCTTAACCTTCTCGAACATCTCCGCTAATGATCCACAACTTCGATTAAGAGTCACGTAGCACACTTTCTTTTGCTTCGCGCCCCGAACAACCCGCATAATCGTCCCTGAATAATCCTTATTCGCTGGCACAGTTTTCAGAGTAATTGCCATATCATTCACCTCTCAATAACTAGTCTTACAAACTTTATAAATTATCCTAACATTTCTTTCCGCATTCAGGGCAGAACTTCATACCACTCTCAAGAACCCAGCCACACTCACAGTGCCTCACTTTTTCAGATCTCTTTTCCTCAACAACTTCATAATCATCTCTGCCAGAAAGAATCTTTCCCATTATCTTTTTGATCTTATCTTTATCATCTCCATCTTCCTGAAACTTAGTCAGATCAAATCCATCCATTTCTCCTGCCATTTTTATTCTATACAAAATGGGAGTCGGAAATCCCTTGATTTACTTCAGCCATTTTATCTTATAATTTTCTCCATTTTTAAATCTCTCGCTCAATAATCCTGTACTTTTTATCAAACTTTTTCTGCTTAAATAAGGAAATTGCCCCCTCAACAACAAGACCCACCCCTGCCAATAACCAAAACCAATCAGAAGAGAAATTCCACTGCCCAGTCAACTTTCCAAAAGTCCCAAAAACCATCAAAATACCGACGGCAATAAACAAACTATAACTTACATAATTCAATTTCATACTAATTTCAAAAAACGAGATTTTATAAATCTTCGTCTCCCAAAAGAAATATGGCAAAGCATAAATGCACACTATGTGATGAAGAAATTAAGACAACTTTCTTAGATAAATTAGATGGAACATTCATCAATAAGAAGCCAGTCTGTTCAGCTTGTCAAAAAGAACACAAAGATAAGCTGAAAGATAAGATTTCTGAATAAAACTATGCCTATGTAGCTCAGTTGATAGAGCGCAACACTCGTAATGTTGAGGTCGTCGGTTTGATCCCGGCCATAGGCTTAAATTGAGATCAAATTTTGATTCCGAGCAATTCGCTTTCTTGAAATAAATTTCAACATATTTTCAAGAAAGCGAATTGTAAGCAGGCCATAGGCTTACAAGAACAAGAAAACAGATCCCAAACCCACAGTCAAGATTATCAAGAAGATAATCGAGATATACATTGCAAATCTTTTCTCTCCAAAGAACCAGGCCATTCCAGCCTTAACCAACGTATTAGAAGATGCCGCTAAAATTATCGAAGTTGCCGCAACCTTTGAAGAGATTTGACCCGCACCACTTAGTGATGCCATTGTCAAGGTTATAGCATCCACATCCGCCAATCCAGACAGTATACTCGCAATATAGATTCCGGTTGAACCTGCTAAAATTTGCGCAATCTTTGCAACGAAGATAATCACTACAAAGAAGATCCCAAACTTTAATGCAGTCCAGATATTAAACGGTTGCTTGAACTTGATTTCCTCTGTTTTCTCCTTCTTTTTAGGTTTCCTTTTCTTCCTCAGATACAATCCAAATGCAGACATGTAACCCAAGATTCCCATCAATCCAAGAGGTAAGGCAACCATACCAACTAAATCTTTGTTAATTACAACAACCTCTAAGAGGATTCTAATAAAAGAAGTAGCCGAGGCAATAACAACAGCGACGACAAATGGGCTAACAGTTCTCTTATGCCTCTTACTCTCTCCAGCCATCGAAAGTGTAACCGCAGTAGAAGAAACCAATCCGCCCACAAGGCCTGTCAAACCATAGCCTTTCTTCGCACCAAGGGTTTTAACTAAAATATATCCTAAGAAACTGATTCCTGCGACCAATATAACCATCAACCAAAAATTATACGGGTTAAACAAATTCAATTGTTGCATAATCGCAGTACTTAATCCTGCAGAAGATAATACATCCTTCAAAATTGGAACATCGAGTGGAGAAAACACCCTCCGAGGAAGCAAAGGCAATACAACTAAAGCAATTAAGGCAAACTCAACAACCGCAAATAGTTCTTTCCGTTTGATTTTATTAGCAAACTTATGTAACTTCTTCTTAAACGTCAAGAAAGCAGCAACTAAAATCCCTAAAATCACCGACTCGATCAAAAATCCGGCCACACACATAAAACCAAGAATAAAGACAATAATTGCAGTTATCTCAGTTGTAGAAGTATTCTGTTTATATTTAAGAAAAGTCACAAAATAAGAAGCAAGAGCAAAAAGTGAAACGACAATAAATCCCACAATTACCAGATAATAATTCCCAACAACGCCCAGAGATAAGAATCCCAAGATCGCTCCAAAAAGTGAAATCAAAATAAATGTCCTTATTCCAGCAAACCTAGAAACTTGTGTATGATACTGTTCATACTCCCTCTGAAGACCAATCAATGCCCCCAGCATAATCGCTACAAGGAATCCCATCACTTCCATAATAAAAATATAAAAAACATCTATAAAAAACTATCTAAATCTTCTTTCGCCTTAGTAGATTCGCATTAGTAACTACAGTAATACTACTCAAGGCCATAGCCAACTCTGCAAAAACCGGATTCAAAACACCACCAATCGCTAATGGTATCGCTATAACATTATAGAAGAATGCCCAAAACAAGTTCTGTTTTATCTTACCAAATGTCGCTCGAGACAACTTAATCGCCTGAACAACACCAGTTAGATCTCCCTTAGCCAAAACAATATCTCCTGCCTCAATCGCAATATCCGTCCCAGTCCCCATAGCAATCCCCACATTAGATTGTTTCAATGCGGGCGCATCATTAATCCCATCCCCAACAAAGGCCACCATGCCCCTTTTCTGAAGCTCCATCACCTTCTTGGACTTATCTTCAGGCATAACCCCTGCAATAACCTCGTCAATCCCAACCTTTCGCCCAATTGCCTTGGCAGTGAGTTCATTATCTCCGGTAATCATAACAGTCCTAAAACCTCCCCGATTCAATCGCGCAATTGCTTCTCTTGAATCTTCTTTTATCGCGTCCGCAACTCCGATTGCCCCTAAAATCTTTTTGCCCTCAACAACAACCATAACACTCTCACCATTTTCAGCAAATCCCTTAACAACCTTAGCATAATTTCCGAGTTTGATCTTCCTATCCTCCATCAAAGCTTCATTACCAATAATATACTTCTTAGTCCCAATAGTCCCCTCAAGTCCCTTCCCACGAATAATCTTAAAACTCTTAACAGATTTATACTTTTTCAGATTAGCTTTCTTAACAATCGCCTTAGCCAATGGATGTTCACTCAATTTTTCCAAACTTCCAGCAATCTCAAACAACTTAGCCTCATTCTTAGTAAAAACCTCAACAACTTCCGGTTCACCTTTAGTAATCGTTCCAGTCTTATCAAAAACAACAATCTTAACTTCCCTCATCGTCTGAATCGCCTCACCCTTTCGGATCAAAATTCCACGCTTTGCCCCCATACCAGAACCAACCATCAATGAAATCGGAACAGCTAAACCTAGTGAACATGGACATGCGATAACCAAAACAGCAATACTATTACTTAATGCCTCACTCAAATTAGCATTGAATAAATAAAACCAGCCTAAGAAAGTCACCACCGCCAAACCTAAAATAATTGGAACAAAAACACCAGTTACCTTATCTGCCAGCTTTTGAATTGGAACCTTAGTCCCCTGAGCTTCCTCAACCAACTTAATAATATGAGACAAGAAAGTATCTCTCCCAACTTTCGTAGCCTTAACATGCAATATTCCATCTTGATTCAATGTTGCTCCGATAACTGGGCTCTTAACTGTCTTCTCGACAGGCAAACTCTCCCCACTAATCATCGACTCATCAACAGCACTCTCCCCCTTAACGACAATACCGTCAGTCGGAATCTTCTCACCAGGCTTAATAATCATAACATCTCCAATTTTAACTTCATCAATATCAACTTCAACTTCCTTTCCACCACGCAAAACTCTCGCTTTCTTCGCACCAAGCTCAAGTAACTTCTTAATCTCAGAACTAGCCCTACCCTTCGCCTTAGCCTCAATAAATTTCCCAGTAATAAAGATAGTCATAATCATTCCGGATACTCCTGCAAAACTCGTAACATCAATATAGAAACTCAAAAAACCAGTCAAATAAGCCACAACAGTTCCCAAGGCAATCAAAGAATCCATAGTAAACTGCAATTTGTAAAAACTTCTCACACCAGACTTAATTGTATGAAATCCAAAAATAAAAATAATTGGAAAGCTCAAAATCAGCATCAGGGGCGTCATCCACCTCATTGGAACAAGCATCACTCCGAACAAACCTTCGAAGTACATTATCCCCATAATTAAGACAGTTAGTATCCAAGTCCCCCATAATTTCTTTTTCCAAGTTTTTATCTCACCGCTATCAGTTTTCTTAACTCCCGAAGGAGTGGACGCAGAATCTTCAAAATTAACTCCAGTTGATTTAAACCCTGCATCCTTTACAGCCTTACCAAGCTGTTCTATAGAAACGTCATCGGCTACGCTCGCAAAAGCCTTCCCGCTAACAGGATTAACACTAATTTCCTTAGCGCCAATCTTCTCAAGCTCAGAAGTCAAAATCTTCGAACACGAAGCACAATGCATTCCTTCAACGTCTAGTTTTACCTTTTTCATATTTACTCCAACAATTTATTTATTCAAAACAAGCAGAAAAGAAGTATTCTCTCCAGCCCTTAATGAATGAACTGCATTCTCTTTCATAGGGATAAAAACTCCCGGAATCATTTCAATATCATCGCCTTCAAGATTGAATGAGCCCTTCCCATCAACAACATGAACAAATCCAGATTTTGTGGAAGTATGATCTCCAATCTCCGTTCCAGCAGCCATACAAAACAAGGTTACATCTACCTTTTCATCCATGAGAACTTCCTTACTCAAAATTCCTTCGCGGGGATATTCGATTAATTTTTTTATATTTTTCATTTTATTTTTCCTCCAATTTATTTCTTCTGCTATCTTGTTCACTATAGTTAACATTATTTAAGCCTTGCGTTAACGGGGTGTTAACTAAAACCTATAACTCCCTGCCGCTAAATCAGATTTCTTAATTACTAAATAATCTCCTTCAACAGTACTCGGAAGGTATCCTGGCCAACATCCGCCACCCTTAAGGTTCTTAGTTCCTATCCCGTCAATAGCATAATGGTTTCCGCAATTATTACAAATCATATCTCCGCCTTCTTGCCGGTAACCTTTCTTTGCCCGATAACAGACATCGCACGCATTGAACGCACTCTTCACGCTACCATCACTAGCTCGAACAACAAAGAACTCTGTTCCCTGAAGATCATAGAATTCGGCATTCTCGCCAATCCCAGATAAAGGTATCTTCATAACGTCTCCGCCATCAATCATTTCCGCACGCACAACATTCCCAGTTGAACTGCTAAAGAATAGAAAGCCGACAACTACGACTGCCAAAATTCCAACTCCAATCCAAACATTCTTACTCATCTTAACATCCCCCCTTTCACTTTCATATTATTAATCGTATTATGTTTCCTCATGCAGATTTTACAACAAAAAGATCCTGAACTCTCCAGGATCATCCCACACATTCTACATCCGCGTCCAACTCCCGAAAAGACTTCTTTTTTACAAACCGGACAATTCAATATATCTTTCATTTTATCCCCCACACCCGCATCCGCCACTTCCAGTAGTAGATCCACAAGTAGGACTTCCGCAGGAGCCTCCTCCTGCCCCGCCACCACAACTTCCACCAGAGCTTGAAATCGCAGCAGCCTCTTGTAATTGGCCGGAACTAGCAGCCCCATCATCAGTTACAATAAAGCTTCCAGGAATCATCCCCATCCAACAACTCCATCGAACAGTTCCACTCTCTGTTGGGGTGAATTCGACAACATTCAACCCTTTCTCCAGTTTAACATCAAGACCATAATCTCTAACAATTATCTCATTATTACATCCTGTAAGCTCCACTACGTTAATATTCCACTTAACTGGCACGCCTTTCTTCAACACAAAGTTATCTGGCTTCCAGCCATATCGATTTACTTCCATGTTTATCTCCTGAACTCCATCAACTAAAACTGCAGACCCCCCAACAGCAATAGCCCCGCCAGCAATACTATCAACAATCGCATCAAAGCTATAATCACTACCAAGCACAACTAATCCCCTATTCAACATTATCAATCCCAAGATCAAAACAAGAATCGCTGCAATTTTCAAAATCCTTTTTGTAGCTTTCTTACTAATCACCGAGGTCAGACTACCAAATCCAATCAAAACAGGCAATGTTCCAAGACTAAAAGCTCCAAGAGAGAAAACCCCTATCCAAAAACTTCCAGTCCCTGCAGCATATAAGTATAATGCCTGTAACGGACCACAAGCAATAAACAGTCCACTAAGTATTCCAGTCATAAAAGGCGCCTTGTAAAATCCTTTTGCACCATGTGTTGTCTTAGCGGCCCACCTAGATAAAAACTTCGGATTAAACTGAAACACTCTGAAAAACTTAACTCCCAACATACTCAATGCAAAAGCAATCATAAATAATCCTGCAAAAATCGCAATCCCTGCACGAAGTCCTACACTAAAAGCAAATACTCCTCCGATCAAACCAAAAATTCCTCCAATCACTGCATAAGAAACCACCTTCGCTCCACCATAGACAAAATGCTGTCTCATTCCCTTATATCCCTTCGAAGCATTCCTAGTAGTATATCCAACAACGAACCCCCCACACATAGAAATACAATGAAATCCAGTCAGCAAACCAACAAAGAACAATATAATTATTCCAGAAGACTCTCCAACGCCAGGAATAGATAGATTAAGCCCCCCCATCCAATTGTAAATATAATACGCCAAGACCAACAAGGCCCCAATCATAACCCAAAATCCAATTTTATCACTAAGACTTTTTTTCCCAATTGTCTTTTTTACCCCTTCCCCTTCATCAGTGTTATCTTCCCCCCCATCATCAAGACTATAACCAAGACCTTCGATCTTTTCAATAATCTTTTTTTCAGAAATAAGGCCACTATGAAATTCAACTACCACCCTTTCCTTAGAATAATTAGCAGAAACACTATCAACACCCTTAAGTCCCCCCAATCCTTCTTCAATCAATCGGGTACAGGAATTACAATGCATCCCTTTTATTTTGAAAGTCTTTTTCATAAAGAACTTAGAACAACTTTTTATTTAACCGCTTTGCTGTAACTAGTTTCAGGACTTATTCTACCGGACCTAGATCCTCAGGAATCTCCCCGTACTCCTCAAAAGCCTCAGCATCTTCTCCGGGCTCGCCTCCAGGACCATCAATCAAATCATAATTAGAACCACCCCCTAAATCATCTGCCAAATCTCCATCGTTTGAGTTTTCAAGATTCCTGCCCCAAGAAAATAAAAAGAAAGCTCCGACCGCAAGTATCATAATAACCAAAATTATCACAAGAGTTTTCAAAACCGCTTTTGTGCTCACCATCTTAACAATCCTTCGAGTAAATCTATGTTTATATAATTATTCAAACACGGCGTTAACGCAATCCTTAAAAACTTCCGCTCCCAAATAAAAATATGAAAAAGACAGAGGCGAATTTGTTGAAAGCATTTGCGGGCGAAAGTCAAGCAAGAAACAAGTATACTTACTTTGCTAAAGTCGCACGTAAAGAAGGATACCATTACATCGCAAAGATCTTCGAAGAAACCGCTGAGAATGAAGTTCAACACGCAAAAGAAGAATTCAAACTTCTAAAGGGAATTGGAAGCACCGAAGTCAATCTAAAAGAAGCAATCAAAGGAGAACACTTCGAAACAACTGAAATGTATCCGGGGATGCAAAGAGATGCAGAAGAGGAAGGAAACAAGGAAGCTGCAAAACTATTCTCAGAAATAGCAAAAGTAGAAGCTCATCACGAAGCAAGATACAAGAAACTTCTAGAAATGATTGAAAAGGGAACAGTATACAAGCGAGATAAACCAATTAAATGGAAATGTTCAAAATGTGGCTTCATGCACGAAGGAACCGAACCGCCAAAAGTGTGCCCATCATGTAAGCACGAAACAGAATATTTCGAACCAAGCGATATTTGCAAATTATAAAAAATTAATTTTGAACCTTCATCTCTTCAATTCCAGGTTCCCTACGTCTCTTTAGGAAAATAATTACCAAGATAATTACCAAAACAACTAAGACAATAATGCCCAAGATCCATAAGAGAATATTTGAAGAATCTTCTTCAGCCCGTTCCTTCGCGACAGAAGGTGCCCCTTCCACAATCTCTGCCCCCCCCTCAATAACTCCAATTTGTCTAGAAACTTGAATAGTCTTATATCCTTCCTTAGAAGCCTGAACATCTATCCCATAAGTCCCAATCTCCTCCAACTCCAAAGTAGATGGAATCTCGATATCCTTAGATTTCCCAGAAGGGGAAGTCAATGTAGCAGTTATTAAAGGATTTTCAACTTCGGAGGTATAATTTAGATCAATCGTTTCACCAAGAATAAAAATACTTTTTTCCATTTCAAGATCAAAAGAAAAACTTGGAAGAGTATCAATTGTAAATGTTTTTTCTACCTTCTGTTGAACCGGAGACAAAATCTCAACATAAGCAGTACACGTTTGAGGTTCGATTGAATCATATATTGTTAAATAATCATATATTCCACTATAATTTTCCCCCCTAGATAAATTTAATTCTTCACTTTCTGCAGAAATTGGGGGAGCGTCTGGACAAATTATTTGTTTAACATACCTTACGACGAGATTCTCATCAGAGGAAACAGTATAGCTAAAAGATATTTTTTCATTCAAATCAAACGAATCTTTAATATTCATTCCAATATTTAGTGAAGCAGATGTTAAATTACATAAAAGTAAAGAGATTATTACCAATAACATTATTTTATTCATTTTATTCATAACCTCCAATTAGGGATAGTTTAAGTGTCGGATCCCCCATCAAAATAAACTCACTATCGAAATGCTTACTGTTACAGTGTAAAGCTATATAATTGTCTATTTCTCCCAGGGAGCTTTCAGGATTTTGAGACAAAGCATCAACCAACTTATCAGTTTGACAAACATATCCAGATATCCATGAAGGGCCTATAGCCCCATGATAACCTAGAGCACCCTGCCTTAAAGCTCGGATTGAGATTAATCTTGATTTAGAATTCCAACGCCAAAAATCGCTATTCAAGCAAGATGCAGAGTGAATATATGTCAAATCTAGGGGGGGGATGTTCCCATAATCCAATGCTTGGACCATGAGGCCTGGAGAACCATGATCCATAAACACAAATAATTGCCGATTTTGAACCAAGTCTTCCCAACCAAGAACTTTAATCAAGTAGTCGTTATAATCACAATCTACAGCATATTTTGAAACGCAAATAGAATTATATCCCAATCCATTAAGGGAATCTCGAATTACAAGAGGCTGATTTTGGACATCCATAGGGAAACCAGCATTATCGCCAAATACTGAGATTGTGTTGTGATCCCCACTATAAAGGTGATCATAAAATAAAGATCTTGTAACATAAGAGGAGACATCAGAAATACTTAAACCATATATCCTTCCAACATTCATATTAAATTCAGAACCAACAAATTCCTGTAAATATATTTTACCTCCCCACTGGTCACCAAGATATTTTTTGAAATAGATTCCGGCCCCATCATTCCCAAGAAGATATTTATTTCCCGAGAGATCAAATTTCAATTCTTCAAAAATGTCTTCAACGACCATAATATTATCATCACCATCAACTTTATAATATTTCTCTTGCCACCGGGGAGAAGATTGAGAATTATAATATTTAACTGTTAAATCCAGATTATTAAATTCATCAAATTTCATATCAAGTAGTTTTGGCAGATACAAATTAATCGAGAAAGTTCCTTCATCTAATAAAAGACCATTTTCATCAAATACTCGGTGATGCACCATTTTAGAATAAATATCCTTCTTGAACAATAAATGAATTTTATTATTACTGTCTAAACCAGCTAAGTAATTATTTGAAAACTCAAGGGAAGAATCATCAAAAATCACACTCCCATTATTATCTAAAATCATATATCTTAGGTTGCCACTATTTTCTCCGGTTCTGGAAAATATATGATTTTTTCCAACAGAATCCGTAACAGAAACGGGAGATTTGCATTTCTCAGAACAGATGGTTGTATAATCTTTCAAGATGTCTCCTTGGTTATTTACTTTTAAAAAACCGATAAGATCTTCATAATTAAATCCCTTAAAGGTAATTAAGAAATTATTTGAATTATCCATCCCCACATTTAATATTCTTTTATTCCCCAATTCTCCTAAGATTCTCTCGGGAATAATCACATCACCATTAGAATTTAATTTGAAATACCTCACACCATAGTTTAATGTATCTAAAATAATATTTAAGTTTTCTTCAGAATCAATCTGAAAAAAGAGTTCAGAGGGAGAGTCATATGAATCATAAGGAATGTAAAATCTTTTTTCTTCAATTAATAATTCCCCATTAGTGTTAAATTTTTTATAATATGCTTGACCAGCTACAAATCTGCCAGGATCATAATAAATCCGGTGAACATTGCCTGAAGAATCAAACTGATTAATACCTTTTTCAATAGGATAATTTGGATTTCTTGCATAAATTCTATCAACCCCTAATCTTTCATTCGATTGAATAGATTTTGTAAAAAGTCTTTCTGAATCTGGAATAACTGAGGGGGTAGCCATGATTGTTAAATATTTTGGATTAAAATCATAGAGAATTATTTTATCTCTAATTAAAATATCTGAAGAGATAATATTATTTCTCATTTGGTCTGTAAAATCTATACTTTCTTCAAGAGAATTTGTTAATATTAGTTCTTGCTTCGCACTCGCCAAAATCGGCGCAACCAAACTCGTCCCACTATAAATCTCATAGATAGGGTTAGGAGACTTCTCGGGCAAAAACACCTCATCAACTTTAATATCCAAATCATTAGGATTAACTAAAATAATCTTATCAGTATCAGTCATCTCGACATATTTCTGCTGTAACTCCTCCAAACCATACTGCTCATCACAACTCATCCCAGTAGGACTCCCAACACAAGCAACATTCCTTCCAACCATATCCAAACCAACCGGCTCACTTCCTTCAATCACCAAAGGAGCATTAATTAAACTCGCATAAGTCGAAGCCAATAAGGCCAATTCGTAATCATCTTCAACATAAACAACATCTCCATAGGAACTCCAATAATCCAAATAATTCTCCACACCAATCCTTTGAATCTGATCCCCCGAAAGTCCTGCTCCAAGCTCAGGTTCAGCAACTAACAAATTATCTAACCCTTGGGGTGTCTGCCCAATAACACTTACCCTATCTGGAGAGTATTGCTGCATAAAATAAATTGATGAATCTATATCAAAGATACTAATCGAATCATCACCAAAAATTTCCATGCTTAAATCATAAGAAGGCTCTTTACTGTATTCCCCAAAAACATATGGGTTTCCAACCCCAAATCCACAATGATCTGTTCCGGAGGATTCTATCTTGTACATTTCTTCCTTGTTAATGGGTGTATTAAAGGTGAAGCTATGTAATTCATAATTTTTTGTAGGTATGTGTGAATCACTTTCTGCTATAAAATTATCCTGACTATCTTTTAGTTTTAATTTAAAGCTAATACCCTCAGTCCCACAATTGATTTTCACTTCACTAATATAATCATCTTCCGCAATAAAACTTTGCCATGCGCCTGAAGGAAAAGACATTCCAACATTATATGCTATCTCTCCAATAAAAGGAACAAAATTCTCTTCTTCATGATAAATCAGCATCGGATAAACGCAAACATCCTCGGGAGTATTATAGCCTCTCTGACAGTCCAGTTCATCTCCAGTCCAAACACTAGCAGAAACAAACGGCAAAACATCTTTCCAATTTTTATCTGAGATTAAAAACAACTCCTTATCAGAATAAAGAGACATATTCTTTTGATTTTCCCTAATACAATCTTCACCGCAATCTTCTTCGCCCCCACCAATCTTCCAGAACATCCCCTCTTCATAAATCATATGAGCCTCTCCAGAAGCCCATCCATTTGCAACATCACCCATCGCACCAGTTGTCCAATTACCATCATACAGATTACCCTCATGATTAAATCCAAGAGAAGGAGACACAGCCATCTTTCCAGTCACTCTCGGACCAACTTCCTGCCAAGTTCCATTATAACAATAAGGGGCAATATAACTATTTTCCATCCCGTGATTAATGTTGACAATTCTTATCCTTAGTTCGATCTTATCTAGATAATAATCAAAGCAACTATCAGGCAATAAAATTTCTTGTTCAACAATTCCCGCAGGCACATGATTTGAAGCAACATGCTCATCCCCATACTTAACCTTCCATTTAGCCTGAACTGCTCCAGTATACTTATTATAAGTCACGCCAAAATTAGAGTATCCGTCTTTCCAGGTAGGAGTATGAAATTCACGATCATCAGTTATGTATAAATCCGAATCTTCCTGATAAACCCAAGTAGTTGTGCCCCCCGCATCAAAATTTATAATTATAGTATTCCCATCCTCATCAATTCCATAAATCGTTCCTTCTCTCGGAACATTTCCAATCCTCAGCTCGACATCCCCAATAGCATTTCCAGTAATAACAACATTTGCAGTAACAGGACCCGTCCCGATCTTAAAAGAAGGAACAACCCTAACCGAATCCGGTTTATCTCCTCCCAGATCAAATTTATACAATTTAGCAGAATTAGGTTCGAGAGTATCATTACCCGGGATTATAAGCTTGACAGATTCTCCTTCAACAGAAAAAATAACCTCAATATTTTTTAATTCAGAATCATCATCTCCCCTTTTTATCTGAACGCTCGCCAATCCCGTAGTTGGATCATACACAGTATATCCTTCAGAAGTTATAATCGAAAGTTCTCCTCCTGACCCCCCAAGATTAACTCCAAGAAGTGGTAGAATAACCATCCAAATAATTGCAATGGCAGCAACCACAATCAAGATTATTAGAACTGTTGCAACAATAGTGCTCACTCCTCTTTTTCGATTCCCAAGAGGAAAACGTGAGAATCTCTGATTCACTCTTTTTTGCATAGTCAAAAAAGAATTTAGAATTATATAAATGTTCTCAAAAAAAACAGCGTTAACGCAATTCTTAAAAACTTCTAATCCTAGTTATAATCATGACATCTAAATCCCAAATCTGGAAATGTAACGTCTGCGGAAACATAATTGAAATTCTGCACGAGGGAGCTGATTCCCTAGTATGTTGCAAACAACCAATGGTTCTTCAAGAAGAAAAAATAGAAGAAGAAGGCACCGAGAAACATAAACCAGTCATCGAAGGCAACAAAGTAAAGATCGGAAGCATTCCACACCCAATGACTGAAGAACATTTTATAGAATGGATTGAGGTTTTCCCTGCAGAAGGTAGAAGTCTAAAAGTTTTCTTAAAACCAGGAGATATCCCCGAAATCACAGCTTGTTTCACCCCCACATCCGCAAGAGCTTACTGTAACGTACACGGACTTTGGAAATCTTAGATCTTAATTCTTCAAAACAACAATATTATTCATTCCCCTTCTCTTCCGCTCAACAATCTGCTTTGCTTCTAACTTATCCAATAATCGAGTAGTCTTAACCTTTCCAAAACCAAACTTCTCCATTAAATCTCGCTGGAAAACTGCCCCGCCCTCATTCTTCAAATAATTAACAACTCCTCGTTCATCTTCATCCAATCCTGCCAGATTAATTCTCTTCTTTCGAGTTTTAGATTGAACTTTCTTAATAACGATTTTCTCACTCTCCTTACTAAAAATCAAAAACAGCCCGATCACCAAAACAACCCCTGCAATAGTCAAACTAAGATAAGTCTGAACCGCGATAGTATCATACATTGTACAAGAAGAACCATGAATACATGTCTGATCTACAACATTCCTAAGCCCAATATTAAAAATCCAAACAATAATTCCGATTACAACCGCAATTCCGCTAATCAGATAACCAACATTCCTATTCTTCATGATATGATCAATTTAAGGCAATATAAAAAGCTACCCTTAACAGCGTTGACAAGCTGTGGGGACGAGTCAATTCGCTTCGAGCGACTAAAGAGTATATCACGCGAAATGCAAATTGCGAGCAAGAGGATGTAATCCTACGACTCACATTTTTCAAAAAATGTGGGGAGGAGGATTCGAACCCCCGTAGGCAAAAAGCCACAGCCGCTTAAAGGCTGCCCGTTTGGCCGCTCCGGCATCCCCACGTGAAATTACGACCATTAATCAACTTATAAAGATTATTATTTTGACTTTGCGACCTTTTCGGCCCGCTTAATCATCTCTTTCTTCAATCCAATGAAAACCCCGCCATCTTTCGCCCCAACAAAAGAATTCTCTCCAGGTTTCATGACCTCGTTCAACTCATCTAACTCAATATCTAGGTGCGTCACAGTTGCCCCGCTTTTTCCCTTAACATGCAAATATACGTCTGCCTTCCCTAATTTTATCTTTCCTTCGCCAGGTCCACTCATAAAAATACCTAGACAACAAACTTTAAAAGTCTACTCCCTCCAATATTTATACAGCGGGATGGAGCAGTCAGGTCAGCTCGTGAGGCCCATAACCTCAAGGTCGGTAGTTCAAATCTACCTCCCGCTATTCTGAACTACCGACTGTCGGTAGCGAGCGATTCGCTTTGAGCAAGGCTATTTTCTATTTCTTGCGAGATGCAAATTGTGAGTAAAATCTACCTCCCGCTATTCTGATCTATATTCTACTCCCAAATATCACCAAATTCTTATAAACCTAAAACTTCTTCCATAATCATGGCACTAATAATCGGAATAGATGATGCAGGGCGAGGACCAGTTCTAGGACCTATGATCCTTGCAGGAGTGCTAATTGAAGAAAAAGATAATGAAACTCTTAAGACATGGGGGGCAAAGGATTCAAAACTCCTAACTCCAAAAAGACGTAAAGAAATTAAGGAAAATATCATAAATCAATTCCCATACCATATAGAAATTAGCCAACCAAAAGAAATTGATGAATCATCAAATCTGAATTATACCGAAGCAATCAAAGCTGCAATGATAGTCAATAAGCTAACGGAAAATCTAAATGAAAAAGTTAGTGTCATCATCGACTGCCCATCCGTCAATCTTCAGGCATGGCAAGCTGACGTCCAAAAACTCCTAGATAAACCAGAAATTGTCTCACTCTCCTGTGAACACAAGGCAGATTTCAATCATCCATCAGTTTCCGCCGCCTCAATAATCGCAAAAGAAAAAAGAGAAGACGAAGTAACAAGGCTCAAGCAAGAACTTGATATTAACTTCGGATCAGGATATCCTGCAGATCCAAAAACAAAAGAATTCATCGCAGAAAACTTCGACAATCCAAAATATAAAGAACTAATCCGATTTTCATGGAATACAGTAAAGAAGCTCGTTAAAGCAGCAGACGAAAATCAAAAGAAACTATTCTAGTCAATCACAATAATCTTTATTAACTAATTCAAGCAAGAGATAATATGGCAACACCAAATGAACCATATCTCCAATTCTTTTCAAATAAACACGAGCCTTCCACAAGGGAAACCCTCGAAAGATTGCATAGATTGCCGATTGATTTGTTTTCACTCCCAATTTCGGGTCATTCAATAATATATTACTGCCCTGACGGGAGGGATTCTAGAAGGGCCTGTACTTCTCACCACGGACCAACAGCAATAAAATATCTACTAAACTCATTAGAAGATACTTTCTCAGAGACACCCCCTAATCCTCCAGCTTCATCATAAGCGTAAGATGACTCAAATCCGCAGCATCTTCAATTATCTTAACTATATGCCGGGTAAATCTTACCGTATGCTTATCCAACCCTAAAAGTTTTAGAGAATCTTCCCTTACCTTCTCCCTTAATACGTAGATATCTTCAGCAACCTTCGGATTAAATTGATAATAAAAATCGAAAGCCCTTCCAAGCCCTTCCGCGGAAGTCTCAGCAAGTTTTCTTAGCTTATCTGTTTTCTTAACATTATACTTGAGATTGGTTCTCCATAATCTCTGAATTTCGTCGCCAATTCGCTCAAGTTCAAAGGAATAGGTTGTAAGTAGTCGCCCCATAATCGGATCCGGATACGACATTTTATTTACAGCCCTCTGCAAATACAAACAAAACTTATTGATCTCCCGATCCCTAGCCCAAAGTCCTTCGATCGTTTCTTCCTGCTTCCCAAAGATATCCTTAATAGCCGAGTAATAAAAAGAAATAACCATCTGGAAGACTCTCTTAAAAATCTCGTCAAGATCAGAATAATTTCCCCCACCCATATCCCGAATAACATATTCTCCCTCGTCGTGAGAAATTATCGCATAACCAAGAGTATTCCCCAACATATTAATTATCTTTGAAGAACAAACCTTCTTACAAGAAGTAATTTTTATCTCATCAACGCCCCGTGCATAAAGCGCAGTGATTTGTCGAGAGATATTTCTATCATCAAGCCCTTCAACATCAATCTTAACCTTCTTACCTTCGACAACCCCTTCATTAGAAACCACCAAAGACTTACCCTCAACACTAACATTCACCTCGCTGCTACCAGAGATTTTATTCGCCCGAACCCAATCTATCGGGAGTGTCATCGTATACGCACTATTTGCTTGTTTGATTATTTTTCTTTTCATTTCGTTTATTTCGGCCAAATTGGCCATTTATATCATTTATATAAATAATATAAGAAATATATAAACCTTTCTATATCCATATAATAGTACAATGGTAACAAAGAAACAAACCAAAGAAACAAAATACGGAGAAAGACCGTTCCTTTATACTCGTAATCCGACAAGAAGAATGAATAAAGAAATATATGCAAACGAATATGTTCTCATGGCGGGAGATAGTTTTGAGGTAGGCGGAGCCCATTCACTACACACAACAAAAAAGATTTCTGAAGAATATGAACCTTCCGGCAGATGCTGGGCTTCAATACATAGAAACATACAAGTATTCGTCTCAAAACCTACACTGGAAAAATTAATGGAAAATGGAGGAACAGTCTTCAGTTGTTGGGAAAACTAAAATGGAAACAAAATACATCGACTTCCACACCCACACAAGACTCTATTCAGATGGGGGATTCACTCCAGCAGAAGTAGTTGAGAAATCGTCAAGAAGGGGAATAAACATCTTAGCAATCACAGATCATGATAATCAGAGAGGATATCACGATGCAAGACAATTAGCAAAAAAGAAAGGAATGATCCTTATTCCTGGAGCAGAACTAACAACACCAAAGTACCATCTTCTTGCACTTAACTTCAATCCTCACGATGAAAAATTCCAAGAGTTCTTAGAATATTCCAGAGGACTACAAAACGGGGCGTGTAAAGAAAGAGTTGAAATTCTCCAAGGAGAAGGAATACCAATCACCATGGAAAAAATTAATGCCCAATTTCCATATGCAAGGGTCGGAAAAGGGAACATTAGAAGCGTCATGAGAAAAGATCCAGAGTGCATAGAATATCTTGCAAAAAAGCATCCCGGACTTTCAGAAAAGGAAGTATACTTCTATTACATGGGAAGAGATGGAATCGCAAGTAATCTAGAACCGCGGGCAGGATTAGCGCCTCAAGAAGCAATTGATGCAGTTCACGCCGCAGGAGGAATAATTGGTATAGCACATCCTCCAAAGGATATTGATGAAATGGAAGAACTTGAACTTCTTGTAAAACAAGGGATTGACTTTCTAGAAATTCAGCCAATGTTCAAAAATGATTTCCCATACCACATATATGAAGAATTCGCAGAACAAAATGGCCTTCCAGTTTCATACGGATCAGATTTTCACGATCCAGATATGGGAAGACCAATGCTTGAAAAAGGCGGAGAAAATATCCTAAGTCCAAAGCTTGCAGAGATACTCAATGGGGGTTTTATAAAAATCCAGATCAAAGAGACAAGGGAGGTACTAAAAGTTTAAAATGACAGACAAAGACCAAACACAACTACCTGAGATCGGGCAAGATATATATCTTCCAACGGTCGGCTACATTTCCCACGGGGCAGACGACTTTGAAGGAGGACTTTGCAAGGTAGTTGACATTCAGATAGGAATCGGGGGCGTAGGAAAAACTCCTTTTGTATACGTAGAAGAACGTCCGGGACACGGACATAATTGGGAAATGTTGGAAGAACGACAACAAGAACTCAAAGAACGCTATGGCGATCAAAGGGGAAGACCAGATCCAGACTATGCACCAGAAGCTAATGGAGGATGGCTATAATTACATTCCCTGTCCGCTATGAGATTTGCTAATCTTCTTCATCAAGAATTCTCTTATTTTCTCAGCAGCTGCAGGAGTCACCGCAGGAATAGCTCCTTCGGCTCCAGCGCCACCACGACGACTATATGAAAGGCCAGCAGTCTGAATAGCAACACTAGAAAAACCACTCATTCGCGCAATAATTCCTCGGTGAATATCAACATTTTGTACCCGCTCATATGGAATATTTGAATACTTCTTCCAAATTATCCCCTTTTCTATCTTCAGATTCGTAGGAGTAAACTCATAGAACCATCGGTTATAGGCCATCCTTGAATAAATTTCAGAAATAATAATTGCAATTATAACCCCAACAATTAATGGGACAAAACTAAAACCTACATTCAAGGCCTCTCCCGCCTGCGCCCTTCTAACCACAAAGAAAATCCTAAGCATGTTTCCAATAACCGAAGTTAACACAATGGCAAGAACCAAAGTAACCATATAACTCCGAATTCTGAACAACCATTTTGCACCAGGGTGTAACTTTTCCATAAAACTATATGATAATCCAATTTAAAAAGTTAATCCAAAACCAAACAAATTCTTAAAAACCCATTTCCCCTAAATTCTTCATGCCTTATGTAAAGAAGATGGTGATGCATGGCTTCAAGTCATTTGCAAGAAAAACAGAAATACCCTTAGAAAATTCTATGAATGTTATTGTAGGACCAAATGGCTCCGGAAAATCGAATATCACCGACGCACTTTGTTTCGTTCTTGGGAGACTTTCAATTAAATCAATTCGGGCCGCAAAGGCTGCAAACCTATTATTTTCGGGGAATAAAACCTATAAGGGGGCCCAAGAAGCATCTGTTGAACTAGTGTTTAATAATGAGGACAAAGCATTTGCCGTCGATTCGGATGAAGTAACAATTAAGAGAACGGTAAGAAAAACCGGACAATCCATATACCGTATCAATGGTCAAACAAAAACCAGGCAAGAACTTTTAGAACTTTTAGCACAAGCAGGAATAGACCCTAATGGATTCAATATAGTTCTACAGGGAGAGATCCAATCTCTTGTGAAGGCAAGTGCAGAAGAAAGAAGGAAAATTATCGAAGAAGTTGCTGGAATTTCAATCTACGAAGCACGAAAACATAAGTCCATAAAAGAACTTGAAAAAACGGAAGAAAAACTAAAAGAAGTTGCGGGAGTTCTTAAGGAAAGGAATTCCTACCTAAAAAATTTAGATAGAGAGAGACAAGAAGCAGTCTCCTACCAAAAACTAGAAATAACAATAAAAAAATGTAAAGCAACAATTCTCAACAAAAATATCAAGGAGAAAGAAAAGGAAGTTTGGGGACTTAACAAAACAATTGAAAATCAAGAAAAAGAGATCGGAACAATCAAAAAGCAAATTCAAACCAAAAATCTCGGAGTAGAAGAACTTCAAACAAAAATCTCCTCAATAAATAAACATATTCAATCCTCAACAAGTAACGAACAAGAAACATTGCATAAGGAAATTTCAGATCTTAAGGCGGATCTCGCAGGGTTGACTGTTAGAAGAGAAAATTTTGAATTAAGATCTGAAGAAGCAAAAGAAAAGGTAATCAATTTTAAGGAAAAAACAACAGTACTAAATAAAGAAATATCGGAGATACAAACCTCAAGTCCGGAAATTAAAGAACAACAAGAACGGCAAAAAACCCTCCAAGAAAAATTTGATATCCTAGAACAACAAAGAAGGAGATTCTATGTTCTAAAATCTGAACTATCAACTCTTGAAAATCAAAAAAATGAAAAAGAAAAATTCCTAATAGAATCTAAAAAAGAAATTCAATTAATCGAGCACAATATTTCATCCTTATTCGACGAGATAAAATATGCAAAATCTTTTGATCAAGCTGAAGCTCTTAGAAGAGATTCTAAGGGAAAAATTGAAGACCTAAAAGAAAAAATCTCCGAGATAGAGTTAAAGATTCTAGAAAATGAAAAACAAAATGCAATTCTCGAACAAGATATCAAGAGAGAAAGTAAGCTCAAGGAAGATATAATTAAACTAGATAATTGTCCCACATGTAAACAGCCAGTAAAAAATGAATATAAATCGGATATTTCAAAAAATGCAAATAAAAAAATAGGCTCTGCAAAAGAAGATCAAGAAAAAAATCAAAAACTTATGGAAGAATTTCGTCAAGAAACTCAACAAACTAAAAAATCCCTAGAACAACTTGAAATAAAATTAAATGAAATAAATATCGATTTGTTTAAGTTAAAAAATTCTGAAGAGAAAAAAGAACAAATGAAGAGAATCTCTGTCCAACAACAGGAAACACAATCTGAATTAGGAATAATCAATCAAAAGAGTAGTAAATTAAGAGAAGAATTTGGAAAACTTAAGGATATAGAGGAAAAATATGATGATACAAGATTAAAGCTACAAGAATTGTCCTTTGTAGATATAGATGTAGACACAGAAATAACGATAAAGAAGAGGGAAGTCAATAGAATGTCCATTGAATTAAAAAAGACAATTAGAGATATTGAAGAATCAGAACAAGAGCTGAAAAAGATAATAGAACAACTCATTGAAAAAGAAAGATTCGTAGAAAAGAAAGAAGTTGAAGAACAGAAACTCTACGAGAAATTTCAAAAATTCTTTAATGATCGAAATGAAATCCAGGATAAACAAAAGGTTCTTGAAACAGATGTAATCGGCCTCCAACATACCATCAGAAATCATGAGGATCGAATTAACCACCTAAAAATCCAGAAAGCGCAGTTCAATGCACAAATTGATTCTCTAAAAACTGAACTTGCAGAATTTGGAAATATTGAGGTTCTCAATCTCCCCCTAGATCAAATTAAGGAAAGATTACAAAAATCTCAATTCAGAATTTCAAGATTTGGAAATGTTAATCTCCGTGCTCTTGAAGTTTTCGATAAAGTTCAAGAACAAGTAGAGTTAATTCAACAAAAAGTCGAAACAATTGAGAAAGAGAAAGAGAAAGTTCAAAAGATTATAACAGAAATTGATAAGAAGAAGAAGAAGGCATTTCTAACTACACTTCATGCCGTTAATGATCTATTCACAAGAAATTTTACACAACTTTCAAGAAAAGGAGAAGTAATACTAGAACTTGAAAATAAAAAGGAGCCATTCGAGGGAGGCCTCAATATCTTAGTTAAGGTTTCAAGAGGACGATACTTCGACATAACTTCCCTTTCAGGAGGAGAAAAAACAATGGTTGCTCTGAGTTTGATCTTCGCGATTCAGGAATATAAGCCCTATTGCTTCTATATCTTTGATGAAATTGATGCTGCACTAGATAAACATAATTCAGAGCTCCTTGCAGCCCTTATCAAAAAATATATGACAACTGGTCAGTATATAATTATCACCCACAATGACACCCTCATCTCAGAAGCCACCAATCTATATGGGGTATCTATGCAAGAAAATATTTCTAAGATTATCAGTCTTAAACTCTAATCGTGATAAGGCCTATCTGAGCCCCTAGAATGTGGAAAAAACTCGTCCACACAAGAACCAATAAAGCCATGAAGAAGAAAACTAAAATATCCTTCCAAGAATGATTCCACTGCTTCAATACCCACTGCAGGAAAAAGAGATCTCCCCCCAGAATAAACAGGATAAAGCCTAGTTATTCGACTCGCTTGCCATTCAAAATGTAAATTATAATTTGCTGCAAATCTTAGTACATGAAAAGCCCAATCATCATATGCTGGATGCTCTGAACAAAATAACTCAATCCCCACCAAATCTCCCTCCGCCTTCCGTTGGGCGGCCCTCACCTCATGATATTTCTTCTTTCGAGACTTCTTAGCCATGTCCTAAACATGTAAATAAAGTTTATTTAATTATCTAAAAAAAATAAAAAAAGGAATCAAGAAAAAAATTCCAAAAAAATAAAATTGGGTTTAGTAGTAACTAGTTTCTACTTCTTCGATTGGCTGTTCCTTTCGTGTAAGCAAGATAACTAAAACCGCTAGCAAGACTACGAAGATAATCACTAGAATAACAGTCAAAGCAACAACAGATGTTGAAACCGACTTTCCAGTAACGTTCGCACCAAGCACAACTTGTTCACCATCAACATCCACAGAGAATGTATAAGTTCCAACTGCAGCATCTCTCGACACAGCAACACTAACCGGAACCACTTCACTAGAGTCTGGACCAACAGTAACTACTGTAGGCGCAGAAACTGTCAAGACAGGTCCTGATATAGTTTGAATGTTGAAAACCTTTACGCTCTTTGCAGAGTTAACAATAACCAAATCGTAGGTCTTTGTTTCTCCAGCGTTCACGTCCTGATTCTTTGCAGATGCCAAAACAGTTGTACTCGAAGCCGAGCCAACATTGACAAGCCTTGTAATCACTGTTTCAGTGTCATCGTTGAAAACCTTCACTTCTAACTCATATACTCCGGATGCTGCGTTTGCAGGAACCTTCAGGTATACAGTTTTCTGTGTAGAGTCTTCTTCGTCATCGTAATCTGTGTAGTCTTCAGTAGGAATAAGATCGCCAGCATATCCTCGGCTTGAAATACCAAGCTCAGGGACAGAAGCAACAACAAAATTGTCGTCTGCTCTCTCAAAACCAACGTTCTTTAAAACCACAACAACAGGAAAAACATCACCTGCTGAAACTCTAGTATTGTAGTCAATAGCTAGAACATCAAGCTCGTATGATTCTCTCTGCATTCTGATTCTATAGTCATCATCAAAGTCGTCAGTACCATGATCAGCATCGTAAACCTCAACATTAAGAGTCAAATCGTCTGACTCCGTATCAAGATCGGATGGCAATCTAAGGGACAATAACTTAGAATATCTGCTATCTTTAACAATGTTAAAACGTCCAGTAACATCAGTGACGTCATCATGACCATCATAGACACTTACTCGAACCTTAACATCCGTACTATCCTGGATAGCACTGAAGGAAACTCGAACTGGGACAACTTCACCAGCAAAACCAGCAAGACTGTCTGTAGTCAAATCTTCTCCATTAAGCTCAATATCTACATTAGATACTAAGTTTCCAGCAGATGCAAGACCAACCACTAAAAGGGTTAAGACTGCAATAAAAGGAACTAAAAGCACTTTTCTTTTCATTTGTACCATATTATAAAGTTTAGTTAATCGTACCAATTTCAAATACTTTATAAAGCTTATTATTGTTGTAATTCTAGAAGGACAAAAACAGACGGAAAGTATACCGGAGTATACAAATCATCATCAAACCAAAGGAGTAAAAATGAAGAACAAAAGAAACAAAAAAACTTCAAAAAATAATGGGATCACAACGGTCAAGATTCAAAAAGAAACCAAACTTAGAATAGAAAAATTACGAGAACACCGACGTGAAACCTATGATAACATTCTTAGAAAAATTCTTTATGTACTTAATGCAACAAGAGAAGATCCAGATAAGGCAAAGCGTATACTTGAGCGAATTGAGGATTTAAGAAGAAGAATGTTTGAAGAAGAGGCAGAAAAGGCAAAAGATGAAAAAGCAGATAAAATCAAAGAAAAGGAAGAAGCTGAGCTAAAAAAGAAAGGAGAGAAAAAATAATGGATGTATGGAGTAAACGACCCGGAGTATGGAGAAAGGATAACGGGAAGAGTGAAATGAAAAAAGCAAGAAAAATAATTGCAGACCATAATGGGGAATATCAGTCAGCAAAAGTAGAAAAAAATATTGGAGTTGCAACAGATCATTTCGATGAAATATATGAACAGACATTTAGTGCATTCCACAATCTACGTGCACTCGAAAGAGAAAATCCAGAAGACCGAGAGATCAGTGCCACCGCTAAAAGCCTAAAAACTACTGCCCGAGAAAAATTCAAAAAACATTACAGATTCCTAACAGCATTGCAATTAAGAAGACACGGATAATCATAACCTCTCGAAAATTTGCTTACCCAACAAACTATCTTCAACAGGACTCGGACTCTCACAAACAATAACTATTTCCTTATCAAGTCCGGCCATAAATTTCAAAACCTTCTCCCAATATTTTGGTAATGTTCTTTTGTGATTCTTCTCGCCCTTCTCACCATAATCAATTCCAGAAAAATGACAATGCCATCTCTTCTGAGGAAATGCATTAAGAACTTCATCAAATTCGTACTTGCCATATCTCGCCAATACATGAGCAAAATCAATACAAAATCCACAACCGGTCTCCTCAACTAATTTAGAAACCTCATCAATAGATCCAAAGACATTTTTCTTTCCCATAACTTCCGGACACAATTCAATATCCCACTTCTCTTCCCTTACCTTGGCCATCATTTCCCTTATTCCATCCCGAATATTCCCCAAAGCTTCATTAGATTCCATTCCAGAATAAAATCCCGGATGAAAAATCACTCGCTTAGCCCCCAGATAATGTCCAATCTCACAACATTTCAAAATCCTCTTCTTAGAAGCTTCAATCTTCTCCTCTTCCTTAGAATTCAAATTAACATAATATGACGCATGAATAGAAAGAAATATTCCCAGCTTCTTCGCAGCCTTCCCAATCTCAATTGCATCGTCCTTCTTAATATACGCCCCATAGGTAAAAGCAACCTCACAAGCCTCCAATCCAAGTCTATGATACTCCTCAAGATTTTCAATAGCCCCTTTTACAGGACCAAGCCCCGACGGACCAAACTTTATAGTTGCCATAAAAAAATAAATTAGAAGAACTTTATAAATTATATCTAAGCTATCCCTGTCGGATCCAATAAATCTAGATTGATCCTTCCCAGATTCTGAACAATATAAGTATGCATCTGCTCAATTATCAGATCTTGTAAGCCTTCTTTCAAAAGTCCATGACATGCCCCAATATTAGATTCTGGAATCATTACAACGCCCAATGGAAGATTACATTTCATTTTATGGCCTTCCATCTTAATAGAATCCTGATTATCCAATTCTCCCTGTAATAGTTCGACTCCAACCTCGCAACTATCTCCGGAATCTCCATAGATAGTATAATCAAAAATCATCCTAGATCCCCCAATAAATCGTGCCTTACTACATTCTTCAAGGTGATCATTAAAACATTCCCAAGATTCACAACTATCAAAACCGAAAAAGAAGAACCATACCAACCAAATAACAACTGCAACCGCAATTAATAGAATAAACCACTTCCAATTAAACAAATGACTCTTCACCTCTTTCGCCATATAAAGCAAAACAAAAAGAGGTATATAAAAGTTATGGGGGATTAACCCCAAAAAATATTAAAAAAATAAAAAATAAAAATGCCCCAAAACGGGGCAAAAGATTCAAAACTTATAATGAAATTAATTCAACGTCAGTTTCAGGAACTTTTCCGAATGTCTTAGCTGCGACAGCCTTAGCCTGAAGCTTCTCTGCACCGTGAATAATAGTTCCCGTTGCATTACCTGCCATCAGAATAAATGCTTTGTCAGTCTTCAAAGAACCAAGCCTAGATGCCGGAACATTCTGAAAAATATCCAAGCTCTCATCAAGAACTAGTACATTTCGTCCCTTTATCTCAGATTCAAGTTCTCTAAGTTTCGCACGATCATCATCAGTTAATGCTCTTCGCTCAATGTTTTCTGCGGGTGTCTCTTCGACTCTTCGAGGACGTTCACTTCGACCGTAAGATCTCTGTGATCTACCACTAGACCGCTTAAAAAAATCAAGTTTAGGAACCTTTTTCCTCAAAGCTTGCAATAATTCCTTACCAGTTAACTCCTCAACTTCCTTTCCATCAGGAGCCTGAGTAATATAGATAACCTTTGCATTATCACAAACATTCTGAGCAATCAAATTTCCACCACGATCACCATCAACGAATAAGGTTAATTCCTTAGTTTCGCTAAGGGTAGCTATCGTTTTTGGAAAACGAGTTCCTTGCATACCAATAACATTCTTAATTCCATGTTTCAACATATTAACAACATCGGCTCTTCCTTCAACTACAATAACTTCCTTAGATGAATCAACATCAGGACCTGCAGCCAAACCTTCAGCACCATAAGAAACAATCTTAGCTACTCTCGTAGATTCTCTAAGTTCAGTTCCCATTTCCGAAGAATCCATACCTTCGTTCTTAATTCCTGCAAGCAATGCTTTCGCACGCTCCATGATATAATCACGTTTGGAACCTCGAACATCTTCGACATCCTTAATGGTAATCTTCGCATCAGTAGGACCAATCTTATCAATTGTTTCTAAAGAAGCCGCAATAATTGTTGTCTCAGTCTTATCTAAAGCAGACGGAATAATAATTTCTCCAGTGGTCTTTCCACCTTCAGTAACCAAATCAACTTCGATTCGGCCAATCTTTCCTTCTTTCTGAAGTTCTCTCAATTCCATATCAGAACCAAGTAATCCCTCAGTCTGCCCAAATAAAGCACCAATAACATCAGGTTTTTGGAACGGACCATCCGCTACAAATGTTGCAATAATCGAATATTTTATCGACGTTGGACTTATTTTTGCCATTTTTTTTCTTTCTCCAATTTAGTTCAAACGTTAGAAATCTACCCACCCTTCCCTTTCACGATAAATATAAAATTTGATAATGATGTAATCTAGCGAATCGTCTTCTAACAAAAAAATAAGCAAATAACCATTTTTAAAACTTGCTATTGAAATAAGTCTCTAAAAAATTACCTAAATGTTTATAAATATAAAATAGATTTAGATTTCAATAAAGGAGGCCACATGGAAAATACCGAATTTTCAACCGATGAACCTGAAGAAGAATTTGACGATTCGGATGAACTCGGTGAGGACTAACTTTATTCAAAAGAGGTAAAATGGCTAAAGAAGATAATTTGGTAGACGACTCCGTTCTCGAGGACGGAGATGGAGATTTCGACTTACTCGAAGAAGTCGCACTCTAACTTTTTCTTATTATTATTTTTTTAAAACAGCATCCCAGAAATTTTTTAAATTTGATTAAATGCCTTCCAGCAACTTCGCTTCCCTAAACAATCCAAGAGCATTATATGTAGAAATTAATTTCTCTTTGATCTCATTCTTCTCTTCATTATCCAAATTCATCTTAACTAGCTTCTCATAGAATTTAGCAGCAGAAGCCTTCTTTCCCTTCTTCTCAAGCCTCTGGGCGGAAACTAGATAGATATTCTTTCTCGCTAATTTTATTCTTGCCTTTTGTTCAATATTCGCATCACGAGTTGCACGAATAAACATTTCGTCAGCATCATCGACTCGACCTACTTTAGCATATAATTCAGCCGCAGCCAAATAGGACTCAATCTTGTCTCTAAAAGTTATCTCCATTCCAGCCTTATTCGCCATAGATTTAGCCGCCTTATCAAACATCCTACGATCTTCATAAAAACCAGATAATTTCAACCAAAGAAATCGTTTGATTTCAAAAGTAAACCCAGAACTCTTTAAGGCCGATTCAAGATAGACAATCTTATTCAATGAAGTCTGCATTTCAGATAGTCTTTCTTCAATCTCTTCAATAGTCTTTTCTCGAACATCAATAGCCATAAAATAAAACACAAGATCTAGTTTATAAGAATTATTGTAATTGAGTTACTCTGAATAATCCATATCTCCTAAATCCATATCAAAAACGCCATCAGCAACTAAAGTTGTAACAGTACAAGCAACTATAGCAGAATCAAAGTGGCTAAAATCATAACTTTTATCTACAGCCATTTCCTGTGCCCGCTCAATCATAAGATCGGGAGTATGGGGGTTTTGGGAGTCTCCCCTAAATACATAATAATGACCCTTACAAGGCCAAGTTACTTCAACAGTATTATTTCCCATAAAAAACCAGATTAAACGTGAATTATAAAGGTTACGGTCTTCCGACACAACAATAAAAATAGTTAACCAACGAGGACCCTTTTCAGAGTCCCCGAAGGAATTTATTATAAAAAAATAAAAAATCGGTCTTTTAGACCTTAAAGTTTCTTAGCAACAAGAGATTTACAAACGCCCGCAGCAACTGTAACACCAGCGTCTCGGATAGCGAACCTCGCCATGTTTGGATTCTTATCAGCAGATTCCAAAACTAAATTTCCGATCGGTTTGATCTTAACAATAGCAACGTCCCCATTCTTCAAAAAGTCTGGGTTCTCTTCAGCAACCTGTCCTGATGCAGGGTCCAACTTAGACACTAGTTCAATGAATTGACATGGAACTTGTGCTGTGTGAACGTGGAAAACTGGTGTGTAACCTTTAGCAATAACTGTTGGATGGTTTATAACCGCAATCTGCGCTTCAAACTCTTCAACAATTTCCGCTGGTTGAGCAGCATCACAAATAACATCCCCTCGAGCCATGTCTTTCTTACCAACACCTCTGATGTTGATACCAACATTGTCTCCAGCTTCGCCTTCTTGTAATTGCTCGTGGTGAGCTTCGATAGATCGAACTTCACCCTCAATTCCAGTTCCGGATCGACCTGGTAATACGATAACCTTTTGACCGATTTTCATAATTCCAGTTTCAATCTTTCCTACAGGAACAGTACCAATACCAGTGATATCATAGACATCTTGGATCGGCATACGCATTGGTAAACTAGTTGGTTTTTCTGGTGCAGGGAACTTATCAATCTGTTCTAGAACAGTTGGTCCTTTGTACCATGCCATCTTGTCAGACTTGTTTGCAATGTTATCGCCCATAAGAGCAGAACCTGCAATAAACGGAGTCTCGTCAGGGTTGTATCCAGCTTGTTTAATAACAGCCTTAACATCCTCAACAGCCTTTTTGTACTTAGCCTCATCGTAGTCAACAACGTCCATCTTGTTAATAAGAACCGCAAGAGCTTTCACTCCCATTGTTCGTAGCAACCAAACGTGTTCCTTTGTCTGGGGTTGTACACCGTCTTCACATCCAACAACTAAGAAAGCCGCGTCCGCCTGGGAAGCACCTGTGATCATGTTTTTAACAAAATCCTTGTGTCCTGGAGCGTCAATAATTGTAACTTCATAATTCTGAGTAATAAGCTTCTTATAAGACAAGTTAATAGTAACTCCTCTCTCTCGCTCTTCCTTCAGATTATCCATTACATACGCGAATTCAAACCCTACTTTACCATGCTTTTCTGCTTCTTCCTTGTATTTTTTCATCTCTTGTTCAGAGACTGCTCCACCGTCAAAGAATACTCTACCAACTGCGGTAGACTTTCCTTGATCGACGTGTCCAACGAAGACAACATTCATTCCTGGTTTTTCTTTAGCCATTTTTGTTTTCTATTTTAATTTAGTTAATTTAAACGCCTAAGGCGTAAAATATGATATTAAAATCGGTTTTTAAAGTTAGTGGTTTGGGAGGATAACGACCATTCACAAACAACATTGCCCTCAATCTTCAACTGAATTTTGATCGATTTTAAACGGTTTACAATACTGAGAAGGGATACCATCCGAGAAGAACATCAATCGGGCCATATCGTCTCCAACTCTTTCAACACAATCTCCGCCACCCATAAGACACATCCCAATAGGCACATTATCCAGAGTTCCAATATTATTTTCCCCTACATCATACCCATTGTTTTCCATAGTATTATATCTCTCAAAAATTATTGATTCTCAGATAATCCCTTTCTTTCTCGAATCTGCTTAATAACCTTAGCTTGGAAATCGTTTGGCATTTTCTTGAAAGTTTGACTAACTAATGCAGAAATACCCCGACCTTCAGTTGCACTTCGTAAATCAGAAGTCCATCCAATCATTTCCTGAACTGGAAGTTCTGCCCTAACAGTGATTGTAGCAGCATCTTGCTGAACATCTACTAAACTTCCTCGCTTTGTAGAAACAAGAGAAGTGACAGCACCCATAAACTCGATAGGGGCTTCAATTTGATGAACCTGAACTGGCTCGAAGATAGTTGGAGAGGCACTTCTAAAGGCTCCCTTAATTGAATCTCTAACCGCAGGGTAAACCTGGGCAGGACCACGGTGGATTGCATCCTCATGTAATTTCATATCAACAACTGAAATCTTCATCTTATGGCAAGGTTCTCGTGATAATGGGCCCGCATCCATAACTTGCTCAAAGGCATCTAAAAGCAATTCAATAACTTCACCGATCTGAACAATACCCTTAGTCTTATCCAAGAAAACGCAACCCTTGTAAATATTTCGATATTGCTGTGCCTCATCTCGAGAAATTCCTAATTCAACCAAAGTCTCATTCAAAGTCTTGTCCTTTTTCTTGATTCGTCCTTCAGGAAGTTTTGCCTCAGCAATAGCCTCACTAATTGAATCCTCTAGTGGCTCAACAGTAATAAAGAAACTATTATGTTTATTAGGAGAACGACCTTCTGCAGGGCTAGATGCCTTAACAACAGATTCTCTGAAAACGACAATTGGAGGACCCATTTCAATTTCTAATCCCTTCTCAGTCTTGATTCTATTTTCGATAATTTCTAAATGTAATTCACCCATACCAGACATCAAAGATTCTCCAGTCTCTTCATTAATTTCAATTCTCAAAGAAGGATCTTCCTTTCCAACCTGCCTTAAAACTTCAATCAACTTTGGCAAATCTGCAGTTCTCTTTGCAGAAATAGACTTAGTAACTACAGGCTCAAATAAATGACTGATAGCTTCGAATGGCTCAATTGGATTCTTAGAAACAGTCTCTCCAACAACAACATCCCTTAAACCAACAATACCCACAATATTTCCTGCAACAACCTCATCAAGCTGAACCCTCTGTGCACCCTTGTAAATCGAAACCTGTTGAACTCTAACAGTTTTGTTAGCAATGTTCATATGTAACTCATCACCTTGTTTAATCCTTCCACCAAAAAGTCGTCCAGCTGCAACTTCACCAGCATGAGGATCAATAACAATCTTAATTGGAACAAAGGCTACTTCGCCATCAATATTACAAGCCATCAAATCCTTAGCGGCATCACTCTCCAAATCACCATGCCAGATCTTTGGAATTCTATATTCCTGAGCATCAACAGGGTTAGGGTGATTATCAACAACCATATTCAAAACAACCTCGTGGATTGGGGCCTTCTTAGCTAACTCTTTGTAAACTTCACCACCGGCCTCGTAAGAATCAATAATTTCCTTAAATGAAATATTCTTCTTCTTCATGTAGGGAATAGACAAAGCCCAGTTATGAAAAGCCGAACCAAACGCAACAGATCCATCTGCAACAGAAACTTGCCATTTCTCACCATATCCTGGTTCCGCAATCTTCATGATCAATTTGTTTACATCATTAATAATATCAATAAATCTTTTCTGCATTTCTTCAGGAGTCAATTTAACTTCCCTAATCAATCTATCAACCTTGTTAATAAAAAGGATAGGTTTTACTCTTTCTTTCAAAGCCTGTCTAAGAACAGTTTCTGTTTGGGGCATAATTCCTTCGGAAGCACAAGTCAAAACAATTGCACCATCAACAGCCCTCATTGCCCGAGTAACATCTCCACCGAAATCAACGTGTCCAGGAGTATCAATCAAATTAATCAAATAATCTGAGCCCTCAACAGTATGGACCATACTTACCGAAGCAGAATCAATAGTAATCCCTCGCTCAGTTTCATCTTCATGAAAATCAAGTGTTCTAGCCTTACCTGCAAGAGCCTCACTCATCATTCCGGCACCTGCCAATAAGTTATCCGAAAAAGTAGTCTTACCGTGGTCGATATGCGCTGCAATAGCTATGTTTCTAATTTGCTTAGGATTCTTTTGTAATTCCTTAACCTTTTCTGTTTGATCTTGTGCCATTTTTTTGTTTTTGAATAAATGGAGTTATGAAAATCTTTGATTTTCTTGTGCCATTTTTTTTGTTTTTGTATAAATTTATTATATAATGATTATATAAAACTTGTCCTTAACGTGCAGCATCTGCTTGCTTCTCTGCATCATTTCTCTTAGAGATAGCATAGCTTTCCGAGGAACCTTCCGCAGCAGCCATTATTTCTTTTGCAAGAGATTCTACAATTGTAGCCTTCTTATTGAAAGCTTTATCATAAGAACCATTAGCGATATATCTTAAAACTAAATTCAATCTTCTTCTTGGAGAAACATCAACTGCTTGAGGATATCTTGCACCACCATATTCGATTGCAGTAACTTCATCCCGAGGAGAACCATTCTCAATCGCCTTAACAAAAACCTTCAAGGGATTCTCACCAGTTTTCTTTTCAATAATCTTAAACGCATCAATCACAATCTTTGTACATCTCGCTTGCTTTCCAGTTATCCAACTAGTAATAATTCTATGCTTCTTACCTCGAGATCCAGGAACCTGTAAAAGATTAATCAATCTTTCAACAACATTAACTTTTGTTCTAGCAGGATCCCACTTAATTCGCCCATGAGATTTCAACATTAACTTAGAATTAAGATTTACAACCTTCTTCAATCCGGGATCTTCAACCCTAACTTCCGAAGCATCGAATAAACCAAAGATCTTCATCTGTACCATTATCTTCTACCCTTCTCGATCTTACCTGTCCACAATCTTGACAATGGCTGATCATTTACTTTAGTAACATGAAATCGGACACCGGACAAGTCTCCTTTTGTTCGACCTTGCTTACCACCAATTCTTTCGATTATAACTTCATCATGTTCATCAACAAACTTCTGTGCTAAGTTTCCCGGAATAAAAGCTGTAACTTCTTTACCGCTCTTAATTAACTGAACCCTGCAACATTTTCTCATAGCCGAGTTAGGCTGCTTCGCTTCTTTTTGAATTTTCTTTGTAACAATTCCTTTAGCTTGTGCTGCTCGCCCAAGTGGATCAAACTTCAAACTAATCCCAAGTCGCTTCTTTTTATCAGGCAACTTGCTATCTCTGAATTTCTTTCTTTTATTCTTTAATTTTCGTGCATTCATTAATCCCATCTTAATATAATCTAGGCGAAAATTCGGTTTATAAACCTTTTCGCCAAAAACTTATTGCAAAATATTCCTCAAATTACCCTATTTGTCGTCCCGACGATAAAATTCTTCCTTATTCTTATGGGGAACTAAATGTTTAATCTGATCAAAATCCTCGTCACCAATAGGCTTACAATTTTTACATGGACGATAACCACAAAGAACTGCTGCCTCCAAGTCTTTGAAGAAAACTCTATTCTCTTTTTTCATACGCATTCCAGATTTACAATCCAGGGTTCCAAAAATCTTCATCTTACGGTATCCAGCAAGCTCTCCAGGAACAGAACTTTCAACAATACCTTCTGGAGTCAACAAGTGATATAATTTCCTTTTAGCCATAAAAAAGAGGAATGTAAGAAGTTTATATTACTTACTAAATAAAAATATTATGCGATCCTCAACCTTGTAATTCCAAAATAATTCTTCAAAACTTCAGATAATTCTTTCTCACGAGATCTATTTCGTCCAATCAACGCAGCCTTACTCTGTCTACCCGCAGAAATAACCACTGAACTGTCTTTAACTTCAACACCATTAAACTCAATTGGGGCAACAACAGCCTCGATAAACTTAGCAATTCCTTCTCTGCTATCCTTTTCTGGCATAGCAACGACCTTGATCCTTTTCCGCAGAATAGTGTTCAATTTCTTAACATTGGTTGCATCCTTACCAATCGCTAAAGAAACCTTAGCTTTTGGAACTGCAAAAACAATCACATTATTATAAACAAAACATTTAGTGGTAGAAACACGCGAAACTTTAGAGAATAAATTCAAGTACCTCATCGACTGCATATCAATAGTTCCAGCCATATTACTTCAAGGAAAAAACTTCGCACTCAAAATCGAGATTTAATTCTTTAGCCAAATCTTCCTTTGACTTCAAAACACTAAACTCAATCTTTGCAGCCTCTAATTTTTCAACAGTTTCATCTCGAGTATCTCTACAAATAAAAACACTCTTTAACTTCTTAGGATTCTTCAAGGCTTGCCTAACTCCGAAAAAAACCGTTCCGTTTTCCATAGCGTCTCTTATTTCTTTTATACTCATATTAACACATCAAAAAGATCTTTATTTAAATCTTACTCCTTCTTCTTACTACCTGCTTTACTAGTAGAAATTTCTGCTTTCTTAACTTTCTTAACAATTTTTCCGCTAGCATCCTTCTGATCTGCCAGAGGCCCAGTAACCTTAATTAATAGTCCTGGAAGACCAGTACCTACTGGAACAGGTTGATTCAAAATAATATTCTCGATCACCGACGCTAAACGGTCCTTCTTACCAGTCTTAGTCGCCTGAACAAACTGAGGAACTGGAGTTTCGAAAGAAGCCCTAGCTAAAATAGAACTCTTATCGGAAATAATTCCCATTCGAGTAATTCCCTTAACAACACCGGACGCAGTCATTGTATCTGCAATAAGCATAGCATGCTTTCCTGCCACAGCAAGACCCTGGGAATCAATAACCTTATTGATTTCATTAATTATAGATTGTCGTGCAGCTTCAATACCCAAGACACTTGAAATTTCATGGATATCATTTGTGAAAACCTTATCAACATTAACACCTTTGAAAGCCAAAATATCCTTTAGGTTAGATCCTGCAGTCAAGATAACATAATCTCTTTCTCGCTTTACAACTAAAACTTGGTTGATCTTCTTAATACCTGTCAGAATAACTTCCTTGATCTTCTCCTTAGTCTTATAAATTTCCTTAAAGTCTTCCTTAGACATATCAAGAACTAATCCGTCAGATGACTTCTTAACCAAAAAACCCTTATCATTCAGAACATCGACTACCTTATCTATCCCAATATGTGCAGTTTTTAATAATTTAGAATCGATACCAATCTTAACTTTCTTAGAACCAAAATCAATCGCAACATCAGACATAATTTCTTTTAGTTTAACTTCCTTAATCTTTTCTGCGACAACCCTTGCATCCTTTTCATTATTGTGTGCCTTGTCTAAATAAATTTCCATTGCAGGAGTCTTAGGTAATTTTCTAGCATCCAAAATTTCAATTAGTCGAGGAAGACCTTGCGTAACCTGCATTTCTGCAACACCTGCCGAATGGAATACATTAAGAACCATCTGAGTTGAAGCTTCACCGAAAGATTGAGCAGTTACAACACCAATTGATTCTCCGGGAGCAACCTTTTGCTTCTTATGTTCTGCAGAAACATCAAGACCATCAAGACCATAAACAAATTGAACAATGTTATTTGATGCATCTCGGACAGTACCATCATAAGCCATGATCAAATCCTGTAAAGCATTAGCCAATCTTCGGTATAAATAACCGGATTTAGGAGTTCTCAAAGCAGTATCCATCAGACCATCTCGACCAGTCATTGCACCAAAGAATAATTCTTCAGGTTTCATACCTTCTAAAAATGAACTCTCAATAAATCCCCTTGCTTTAGGAGATAAATCGCCCTTCTCGAAAACCGGTAGTGTTCTTTCAGTATAACCAAAATCGATTCTCTTACCATTCAATACTTGCTGTCCAACAGAACAAGCCATTTGGGTAATATTCAACATACTACCTCCGGCACCAGAATTAATCATCTTATTAGCCAAATTATCTTTAGGGAAATTATCCTTTACAACATCTCCAATTTCAGTTCGAGTCTCGTTTAATACTTGCAAAATTCTAATTTCTCGGGTCTCTGCGGAATTCTTACCAGGTAACAATTCTAAACTTCCATCGTAGAAGCTCTCAATAATCTTTTGTGTTTTCTTCTCCGCAACTTCGATAACTTCCTTAGTCTTATCCTTAATCTTTCCGGAAACACCAAGATCATTTGCAGATAATGTAAATCCATTTCTAGATAAGAAAGTCGTACCCAAAGCAAAAACCTTTCTCAATAATTCCATAGTCTCTTCACGTCCAAGAGCACTATCTGCTTTTCTTAAAATTCCACCCTTACCGGTCTTAAAATCAGTAGAATCAATCTTAACTCCCTGTAATTCTTTAGGAATTAGTTTAGCAAAGACATCCTTACCCTCATTTTCCTTAGATAACCCACTAACCTCTGCACCTGCAGAATACAATAGCTGGCTTGCTTCATCCTTAGGCAAAGTAGACAAACTTAACAGATAATTACCGCTAACAGCGTCTTTAACACAACCCATTAAATTCATATTATTCTTAGGCGAGAATAGATTATTATTAACATTCAAAAGCACTTTCGCTTCCGATCTAGCTTCCTCAGTCTGAGGTCCATGAATATTCATTTCGTCCCCATCAAAATCTGCATTGTAAGGATTACATGCTGCAGGATGAACTCTAAATGTTCTCCCAGGAAGGACTCTAACATAATGTGCCATCAACGAAGCCCTATGCAAAGAAGGATGTCGATTGAATAAAACTATATCTCCATCAACAAGGTGTCTTTCTACAATATATCCTGGCTCAAGTTCCTCTGAAAGGTCTTCTTTAAGATCTGAAGTAATTCTTTTTCGCTTACCGTCGGCTCGAAGAATATAATTAGCTCCAGGGTATCCTTCTGCTAAAACTAAACTTTTCATTCGCTTCATATTAAGAGAAGTAACCCTTTCAGCCACAGTCAGAATTCTTGCAACCTCGAAAGGAATACCGACTTCATTAATCTTCAAGTTAGGATCCGGGGAAATAACAGTTCGGGCAGAGAAATTAACTCTCTTACCTGCCAAGTTCTTTCTAATTCGGCCTTCTTTACCTTTAATTCTTTCAGTAATAGTTTTCAAAGGCTGACCACTTCTATGTCTCGCAGGCGGAATTCTTGCGATAGAGTTATCAAAGAATGTTGTAACATGATATTGTAATAAATCCCAAAGATCTTCAATAATAACTTCAGGGGCACCTGCGTTCAAGTTCTCCCAAAGCCTCTGATTAGATCTAATAATATCTGATAACTTATGGGTAAGATCATCTTCCGATCTCTCACCAGATTCTAATGTAATGGAGGGTCGAACAGTAACTGGGGGAACCATTAATAGAGTCAAAATAGCCCATTCAGGTCTTAGTGTTTTTGCATTAATTCCCAGAACCTTCAAATCTTCATCGGGAACCTTAACCAATCTTTCCCTAATCTCCGAAGGAAAAAGTCTCCTACGTCCACTTCTAAATGTAGATGGTTTCTCGATTCTAATTTTTTCTTGGATAATTCCACAATGAGGGCACTTCTTTCCATCCTTTGCTTTCTTAATTCTTCCCTTCAAGTCCTTACTCAAATCTTTTTCAGCCGCAATTAAAACTTTTCCACAAGCTTCACAAGTAGATCTTAAAACCAAATCAATAATTGGCAAATACTTAATATGAACTAAAGGTCGAGCTAATTCAATCACACCAGGATGACCAAGACATTCTTTTAATCGTCCACCACAAGTTCTACATCGAACCCCTGGATCAATAGCTCCAAGACGCAAGTCCATCAAACCACCATCTACAGGATATCCATCAACATCATAAAGTTCAGGAGTTACAATCTTTGCAACGCTTAACTTCTTAACTTGTTCAGGACTAAGTAAATGAAAAGTCATTTCCTTAATCTGTTTTTTTACCGGTCCGTTTACCATTTTATCTATCGTATTTATTCTTTAGTTCAAATTTAGTTAATAAGTGTAATCCCTGTAATTCTTCAATCAATAACTTGAATGCATAAGAAACCTCGACAGGCTCAACTTGATTAGAATGGCAAAGCGAACAAACTTTCTTGTTATGAATTTGGTCGTCAATAACAAGACTTCCACACTTAGAACAAATATTAACCACAACCTTATCAGAATCATATCGCTCCTTCAATAATAATGACGCACCATGACCTACCAAAGCTTGCTGCTCCATTTCACCAAGTCTCAAAGCACCACCACGTGAACGACCTTCAACCGGTTGTCGAGTTAATAATGCAATCTTACCAGATGCTCGTGCGTGCACCTTATCTGCAACCATATACTTCAATTTCAAATAGAACATGCTTCCAATAAAGATCTTTATTGGCATCTTCTTTCCAGTCACACCATGGTACATAATTTCCTTACCACTTTCCCTAAATCCTAATTCCTTCAACTGATTTTCTAAGCTATCAACGGTCTCTCCAGAGAATGGGGAGGCATCTACTACCTTTCCAGATAATGAAGCAACCTTTCCAGCTAAGACATCCATCAAATATGCAACAGTCATACGGGATGGAAGACCATGAGGGTTGAAAATCATATCTGGCCGAACACCATTAGCTGTAAATGGAATATCTTCTTCATTTGCAAGAAGTCCAACAACTCCCTTTTGACCATGAGGACAAGAAAACTTATCTCCTAATTCTGGAATTCTTAATTCTCTAGTTCTAACCTGAATAATCTTATTTCCTTCTTTGTCCTGAGTAACAAAAACAGCGTCGATAGTTCCATGTTCCTCTTGCTTAATCGCAGAAGAATTTTCTTTCTTAGTTTGAATTGAAATTTCCCTAGCTTCTGAAAGAAACTTTGGAGGTGAGATCTTACCAATAACTACTTCCCCTTCAATTACTTCAGCTTCAGGATAAATAATACCATCATCTTCTAAAAATCTATAACTTTCTTCAGTTCTATATCCAGAAACATCCTTCTCAGGAATCATAATCTCATCCTTTAATCCACCAGCATAATTCAACTCAACAGAAACATAAGGCCTAAACCGAGAACTTCTAGCGAACCCCATGTCAACAGAAGCTTTATTCAAAACAATTGCATCCTCAACATTGTAACCTTCATGAGGCATAACAGCAAGAACAACATTCTGTCCAACAGGATGAACGTTTAATGTATCATAAACAAAACTTCGAACCAATGGCCTTTGGGGATAATGTAAAATAGAAACGTCTGTATCAACTCTTACTGGGAAATTACCTGCATAGATACCAAGACCCTGTCTATATGCTCTTGAACCACCCTTAACCATACGTGCAGGAGGATTATGATTAGCATAAGGAATCATAGATACGCTAACTCCCAAAATATCAATTTGATCAATTTCCAAATGTGTATGTTCTGGAGTTAATGATTCATCATCTAATGCAATATAACAATCATCCTCTTCAGAAGCATCAAGATATTCAATAAGGCCTTCCTTAATCAAATCATTCCAATCTAGAGAACCATCTGCAACTAATTTCAAATGTTCTTCCTTCAATCTAGGAACTCCACTATCAACAATAATTAAAGGTCTTAGAACTCTTCCAATTTCTGAAGTTAAGAAAACAGTATCTAAAAAGCTTTCATACTTTACAGACATTTCCATAGGTAACTTGCTTGTTCTTCGTGCTTCCTTAACCTGATTAACAAAAGATTCTGGATCATCAATAACACCAATAAATCGTCCATTGTAAAAAATATCAATCTTTCCTTCACCCTGACTTAATCCCGCTTCCTCCAAAACAGCAAGAACTTCCTGGTGCTCAATTGAAACTCTAGTTGAAATTCTAGCTAACAAAGCCAAATTCTTCCTCAAACCAATTTCAGTACCTTCAGGAGTTTCAATAGGACAGAATCTTCCAAAATGTGTTGGATGAACAGTTCTAGCTGCAAAATTTTCCTGCTCTCCAGGAAGAGTAGAGGAAACCCTCTGCAGTTGGGACATAATTGCAAAAGAATTATTCTTATCCATATTCTGAGTCACACCAGTTCGCTCACCAATCCAAGAACCAGTAGCAATTGCGGACTCAATACGATGAGTAAATAGTGTAGACTTCGCAATAGTCTTAATAGAATAAAATTTTCGCCTCTTTACAGTCTTCTGAAGAGTATGCTGAATCTCCCTCAAAAGAATATTAATATTAACCCTAAATAAATCAGCAAGCAAATCACCAGACAATCTAACTCTCTTGTTTGCATAATGATCTTTATCAGTCATAGAATCTTCAGGGTGTTCCTTAGCAACATAAAATTGTTTGATAAATTTACACAGAGTCTTAGCCTTCTCAAGACGAGAGGCCTTATCCAAACCAATGTGAGGCAAGAAATAAGAATCAATTCTTTGCTTTACTCGATCAAGCATTTCCTTGTTTGTACCTTGCAAAGAACTTCGCTCAGCAATATCCATCAAAGCATCATTCACATTTGCAATTCCCGCAAACTCGAAAAGATTAACAATTAAACTGTCAGTCTGCTTCCCAATCAACTTAGAGATCTCTGCATCAGAAGTCAAGCCAAGAGCCTTCAAAAGAATAATCGCAGGAATATCTCTGAATCGAGAAAATGTAATTTCTAAAATACCTGTAGGATTCTCAACAAGTGAAACCGGAATCTTGTAAGCTCCCCTCTGAGAAAATAATCTTAAAAATAATCTATTCTTGACCTTCTGACGCTCAATGAATGTCTGATTAGATGCAAGATCCTCTGCCATAACCATAACTCTCTCATTACCATTAATCAAGAAGTATCCCCCTTGATCCTTTGGATCAATATAATTCTTGATCAATTCTTCCTCATTCAAATCTGCAAGATTACAAGAATTACTTTTAATCATTATTGGGATTCGTCCAAGTTGAACATCCTCAGTTTCAACCTGTCCTGCATAATTGATTGTCATTTCCATTTTAACTGGAGCAGAATAAGTCAATTTTCTAAGTCGTGCTTCTGCAGGACTAATTGGTTTGGAGGAACCATCAGCTTCAACAATATTTGGCTTACCAACAGTAATCTTTCCTAAATTAATTTCAAAGTCTTCGTTCGGCAAAGCATCTGAAAGTTCAGTAACAATCTCTTGCATTCGCTTTCCAACGAAATTATTAAACGATCGAATATTAGATTCCACAAGAGAGTGGTTATTCAAATACTCCTTAACTAAAACGTGATTTTTGTCTTTTGCCATTAAATAACAACACGGTGATAAACCTCGTCCTCCCTTTCTATTTTAACAATATCGCCTTTTTCACAACCTTCTGGCAATGAAGAATCCTTTTTAGAAACCTTAGGTAACTGTACCAGAGCTATGTTGAATTTCTTCAGAAGTTTTTCTACCTCTTCAGGTTTTAATTTTGTGTGTTTTGGTTGGAGGACGTGCATTTTTACCTTTAGAATATTAACTCTTTAGATATTCAAAACACAAAAAATGCCTTTAAAAACCTTTTGATTTTTGCCATTTTGTAGTAGTTCGGGTTAAAAATGCGACTAAAATCGCCCAAAACTTAACTGGCGGGATTCCGAAGGGATTTGAACCCATTCACCCCCTGTTTCTTCAATGGCCCCGAGGGGATTTGAACCCCCGACACCTGGATTAAAAGTCCAGTGCTCTAACCAGGCTGAGCTACGGAGCCATGATTTAATTATCAAAAGGCGATTTAAAAAAGTTTGTACCGGCAAAAACTCCCAAATATATACTACATCTCCACAATAATTATAAACTCAAACTCCAAAGAACTATAGAAAAGAGGAGAAAAAGAGGAAAATGAAATCAATCCACATTGTTGAAAAGACATTACCCGAAGCTTGGGAGCGTGCAGTTTTAGAAACCTGGGAAACTGGGGAAAGTTTCTCAACAGAGTATGATAAACCGGGGGACCCAAAAAGCAGAGATGTGGCCGCAATGATTCACGTAAAACAACCTTTCTCTGAACCACGAATTCACCGAGCATTTCCTGGAGAGTTAAGCGACTTAGAGAAATATCGGCAAGAGGTACTTCATGGAGTTCATAATCACTGGGTAGATCCTGCCGCAGGAAAATGGGAATATACCTACCACGAAAGACTTTTCGAATATAATGTGCCCCAAGAAGGTCTTTTCGATCAAGTTCAAGCAGTAATTAAAAAATTAAAGGAAGTCCCATTTACAAGGAGGGCACAGGCAGTTACTTGGAAAGTCTGGGAAGATATGGGAATTGATGATCCTGCATGCCTACAAAGGATGTGGTTTAGAATTTCAGATGACAAATTAAACATGAACGTTCATATGCGTTCTAACGACGCCTACAAGGCGGGTTTCATGAACATGCACGCCTTTACCGAACTCCAAAAAATGGTGGCAGAAGAAATCGGAGTAGAACCAGGAGAATATATCCACATCTCCGATTCATTTCATATTTATGGATCCTACTTCAAGGATTTCGAAGGGTTCCTAAAAGAAGTCAAAAGCAGAAGTTTAGAAGACAAAACATATCACTCAGAGGATGTTGAATATTTCTTCGATCAAGGGAGACTTGCCCTTCTAAAAGAATCAGACCTTCCAGAAAAACACAGAATAAGAATCTATAAAGAACTTCCCCAAGATCTTCAAGATCAATATAAGGAACTCGCAAGTTAAATATCTCTCATCAAAAATCACTGATTACTATATTGTTGAATCTCATCAAATAAAGTTTCAAATTTAACACCCGCTTTTGCCAACATCTCTTCAGATTCAGAACCCGAATGATAATGTCGCTCACAGACAACTCTCTTTATTCCAGCATTAATAATCATCATTGCACAAACAGTACACGGAGTCATACGACAATAAAGTGTAGCTCCATCAATTGGAACCCCAAACTTTGCAGCCTGACAAATTGCGTTTTGTTCTGCATGAGTTGTTCGGACACAATGCTTAGACTCTCGACCGTCTTCATGAATAACACTTTTCATCTGGTGCCCTATCTCGTCACAATGGGGTAAGCCTTTTGGAGATCCAACATATCCGGTGACTAAAATTTGCTTGTCTCTAACAATCACACACCCACTCCTGCCCCTACCACAAGTCGCCCTACGAGAAACTGCCTGCGCAATTTCAACAAAATATTCATCCCAGCTAGGACGAGAAACTTTCATTTCAATATCTGTATAAAGTTTCTCGATTTTTTCCTCGACCTCTTCAAGGGTCCCCTCATTTATCAAAACAAATTTAGCCCTAGACATACACTTCCCAACACCCTGCCCAGAACTCTTTTCCCCGACACCCTTGTCCTTACTATCAATCTTATGAAAATCGTCAATCGTCACAGGATCACTCTCACGGTTTCGACCAACCATTCTCTTAAATCGGATTTCTTCAGAAGCATCAACAGAAACTAAGAAAAAATTCTTCATCTTCTCTAATTCCTTAACCTCTGCAGGATTTCTAATTCCGTCAACAATTGCCTTTTTGTATTCCTGATTAATAATTTTATCAATGGCAACCTTCGCTAAAACTGCAGTTCCCCGCTCTTCTCGAAGCTGATTACCCAGATTTTGCAAATTACTTCGAGTAAGTTCAATCTTCCTCTCCTTTGCTATTTGCCTTAGTTCATCCGATAAAGAAATGTAAACAAACCCCTTCTTTTTCAAAAAACTTGCAACAACCCCCTTCCCAGAAGCTAAGCTGCCCGTCAACCCCACTATCATGCAACCGAAAATCAAAACCGCTTTATAAAAACTATTACACTTCAGAATATATTAGGAGATATTGCTCCCACCAGTGCTCCCAAAAGCACCATCTCCCCGAATACTATCTTCAAGTTCTTCAACTTCTTCAATCTCTGCCGTAGCGATAGGTTGAATAAGAACTTGAGCAATCTTATCGCCCGCATTAATCACAAAATCCTCTTCTCCAGTGTTCAAAACAATCACCCCATATTCTCCGCGATAAGTATGTTCAACAACGCCCCCCAAAATACAAATTCCTTTCTTTACTGCTAAACCACTCTTCCCCCGAATTGATGAAAAATAACCTTTAGGATATTCCATTGAAATTCCGGTTGAAATCAGCTGCCTTTTTCCTGCAGGAACAATATAATTTTCCACAGAAAAGAGATCCATTCCGGCATCCCCCACGTGAGCATAAGAAGGAATAATGGCATTCTCTTTCAATTTCTTAATTTTTAATATCACCATCTCTTAACACCATTCTCCGAGCAACATCATCAATCTGATTAATAACAATCTTATCCCCACATTCAAGGTTTATCGAATCCCGATTATTATCAGAAACCATAATCCCCACCCCCCGAGTTATCTCGATCTCAATTTCATCCCCCGAAGATAAAAACAATGGGTCATGGGCCTTAGTGGTATTATTGAAAGCCACCCCAATACCTTCCTCAAAAGATTTTTGAACAATCGAGTAGAAATACGCTCCCCGAGAGGAACCATAAGCAGTAGAAATCACCAACCCGTCTCCGATTAAAACGTCGCCCCAATCTCCGCCATTGATACGGTACTTAAACCTAATAGCCTCCGTAGGCAATGAATTTCGAATTACGACATCGTTTAATCCCACTAAAGAACGAAACTCAAACCGCCCCCTACAAACTGCCTTTAATTTATTAATTTCTTGAACATCATACTTTCCTTCAAGATATAACTTCACAATTTGACATGCATCTAAGTCCTGTGCCTTATTCCCAATCTCACTGTCCCGAATTAATATCTTAGGAACTCCTGGAAAAATCCTTTCAGCAATCAAAAAAATCCCGTCGCCACCATAAGAAATAACCAGGTCTGGATCAGACTCAACATACTCCAATCCATGCTCTGCTAACTGGGCACGCATCTTCTCAGCCTTCTCAGGATCTTTTCCCACAATATGAATTTTTTTCATAAAAATAAAGGAGATTTAGGATTTATTAACCTTTTCAAACCCTCAACCTCACGTCCTCAAAGTAATTATCCGCCACCTTCTTCAAGCCCTTCAAGTAATACTCAGAGATATCTCGTTCCCTTGTAAAACTCTCTTCAATCATATCGCCATCACCTACCTTAAATCCCTGGAGAAAAAGCTTCTTGGGCTTTCCACCACAAACCTCCCCAATCCATTCACCCATTCTTTTGATCTCCACACTATCATGGACTGGACCAATAATCGTTGTCCTAAATTCATAATTAGGCAATCCCGAAACAATCTTAATCGACTCTTCAATTTTCCCAATATCGACGGCAACACCTGCAACACCAGAATAATTTTCTTTTGATGCCTTAATATCCATAGCGACATAATCCACCAATCCCAAATCGATAAGGTTCTTTAGTCGACCAGGAAAACTACCATTAGTGTCAATCTTAATTTTATAGCCCATATCTTTGATCTTCCGAATAAAACTAATATCCAAACTCATCAAGGGTTCACCCCCAGAGATACAAACAGCATCAAGTTTGCCTTTCCGCTTTTTCAAAAAATCCAAAACCTCTCCGACAGAAAACTCCCCCCCATCATCACGAATAACAAGACCCGGATTATAACAAAATCCACAACGGAAGTTACATCCAAATAAAAAAACCGTACAAGCGACTTCGCCGGGATAATCAATCAAAGTCATCTTTTGTAAGCCGGAAATTTTCATATTAAAAAAATAAAAATGGGGATTAAACCCCAATAAAAACTAGCAATCTCCGGAAAACATTTTCCGATCCCCGAACTCTGCAAGCTTTCCTTCATTCCATCGAGCAGTAGGCCTCAAATAGCCACAAACCCGACTCCACACCTCACATTTCGTTCTTCCCATTTTCAATATCACCTCCATCATTTAGTTGAGAATCTGAAACCTTTGGGACACTTGAGGCAACTAGTAATCCTTCACCAACAACCTCTGGAACTCGACCACCCTCACCACCAAGAGAAATATCATCAGAAACAGAAACCGGAGAAGAGACGTGAGACTCAGCTTCCGCAATTTCTGCATCACACTTTGGACAGTACTCATGCTCTCCAGCCAGATATCCATGAACCGGACAAATTGAGAAAGTTGGAGTAATTGTAAAATAGGGCAAATGATAATTATTAGAGATTTTCCGAACCATTGTTTTAACGGCCTCCTTGTCTAGTTTCTCTCCAACAAAAGTATGGAACACTGTTCCCCCCGTATATTTACATTGAAGTTCATCTTGTAAATCTAATGCCGCAAAAGCATCTGCAGTAAAATCAACAGGTAATTGCGTGGAATTTGTATAGTAGGGTTTAGCTCCATTTTGATACGCGTCTTCATTCGCAACCAAAATTCTTCCAAATCTCTTTTTGTCCACCCTAGCGAACCGATAGGTTGTACCTTCCCCAGGAGTAGCTTCTAAATTGTAAATATTTCCGGTTTCAGTCTGATATCCCTCAAGTTTCTCCCTCATAAAATCAAGAACCTTAACACTAAATGCTTTTCCCTTAACTGTCGTAATATCTTCTCCGGGAATAAAATTACTGATAGACTCATTCATCCCAAGTAACCCAATCGTAGAAAAATGATTCTTCCAGTATTTTTCAAATCTTTGGTGAACTTGTCTAAGATAAAACTTGGTGTACGGATAAAGTCCAACGTCCGTAAACTTTTCAATAGCCTTTCGCTTAATTTCTAAACTTTCTTTTGCAAGCTCCATTAATCGGTCAAGCCTAGCAAAAAAATCATGCTCGGTTGTCGAAACAAAACCAAGTCTTGGCATATTGATTGTGACAACCCCAATTGAACCAGTCTGGGGATTAGAACCAAACAAACCCCCTCCCCGTTTCCTCAACATAGTATTATCTAAACGCAGCCTACAACACATGCTTCGAGCATCTTCAGGCTTCATATCTGAATTAACAAAGTTCGAAAAATAAGGAATCCCATACTTGGCAGTCATTTCCCAAATTAAATCAAAGTCCGGATTATTCCAATCGAAATTCTTTGTTATATTATAGGTTGGAATTGGGAATGTAAAAACTCTTCCAGAAGCATCTCCTTCAAGCATACACTCTGCAAAAGCTTTATTTATCATCTTCATCTCTTCGGGGAAATCATTATAGGTCTCAGTCTGTGGTTGACCCCCCACAATAACATGTTCCTCCCGCATATAACTAGGAACTTCAAGATCCATGGTAACATTAGTAAATGGGGTTTGGAAACCGACTCGTGTAGGAACTGCCAAATTAAAAACAAATTCTTGCATCGTCTGTTTTACCTGTTTATAATCAAGATTATCATACCTAATGAAAGGGGCCAGCAAGGTATCAAAATTAGAAAATGCCTGAGCACCAGCAGTCTCTCCTTGCAAAGTATAAAAGAAGTTAACAATCTGTCCTAGGGCAGTTCTAAGATGCTTAGCCGGCTTTGATTGAACCTTACCCTTAACCCCTGTAAAACCTACAGTCAACAGATCCTTCAAATCCCATCCAACACAATAAGCTCCCAAAGTTCCAAGATCATGAACATGTAAATCTCCAGCTTCATGAACCTTACGAATAGCTTCGGGATAAATACGACGCATCCAATAATTAGTAATAATCTTCGTAGCAATATAATTGTTCAATCCCTGCAGCGAAAAACCCATATTCGAATTCTCTTTAACCATCCAATCATTAAGTCCGACATAATCTTCAACAGCCTCAATAGTATCAAAAAGTCCCTTAACGCTTCTTAACTCATCATGAGTCTTACGGTACAGAATATATGCCTTAGCAACCTTTGCATGTCCTTCTTCAATTAAAATCTTCTCAACTAAATCCTGTACTTCTTCAACATCCGGAATCCCATGCTCCCCATGAATCTTATTCAAGGTCTCTAAAACAGAATTAGCCAATGCCTCAGTTCTCTCACGATCTCTCCCACCTACGGCCCTCGCCGCATTCCAGATCGCATCAGCAATCTTATCTCTCTGGAAAAGCACAACGCTTCCATCTCTTTTTCTAACTTTTGTCACCATCTTTTTATTTTAATTTTTTATTTTAATTTTTTAAGTTCATCTCTGAACTCGTCAATATCCGCAAAGTCTCTGTAAACTGCCGCAAATCGAATATACGCCACCTTGTCAACTTTTTTCAGCTTATCCATGACAATCTGACCAACCTTTGAACTTGGAATATCCTTATCTTTTGCAACCCGATAGACCCTTGCCGCAATGTCATCAACAATTTGATCGATCTGTTCACTTGTAAACGGCCTCTTTTCAAGATTTTTTGAAACCCCGATATATAACTTCTCACGATTAAACTTTTCCCGCCTACCATCTTTTTTAGTAAGATTCAAGTCAAGCTCAACTCGCTCATAAGTTGTAAACCGCTTACCACATTTCAAACACTCACGCCTTCGCCGAGTAACTGCCTGACTATCTCTCTTATCTGTAACTTTAGTCTCCGCAGCATTGCAATATGGGCATAACATCTTTTTTGTAATTTTACAATGAATACAAGATATTGTATCTCGCACCCCTTTTTTCCACAATTGCTTGTGGTTGTAAGCTAACATAGAACTGTCGACTATATAAAGATTATTATGATAAAAGCTATAGATCCGTTAACGATTGTTAACAAAGTAAACCGACCGTTACTTTTTCATAATGATTACTAAGCTTTAAGAACCGTATCAATTCTCTTTTTTGAAATTTGATAAACCTCGTCGTGAATTTCTTCAACACTTTTAGAGCCATCAACTAGCACACAAACATCAGAATCCCTTTTAGCAATTTGTTTATATCCTTCTCTCACTCTTTTGTGATAATCTATAGCTCGTGCTTCAATTTTATCTTGAATTTCAGAAGCTCCCCTGGCCCGCCTCACTCCTTCCTCAGAGTCAATATCAAAAATTATTGCCAAATCAAGTTTCGCCCCAGAAGCAGCTAACAGATTGATATAATTAATATCCCTCCCATTCACATTCCCTCCCGCGCCCTGATATGCCTCAGTTGAATAAAAATTTCGATCAGATAAAACTAGCTTTCCCTCGCTTAGGGCAGGAGCAACAACGGTTTGGATCGAATACCTTCGAGAAGCCGAAAATAGAAATAATTCCGTAACCGCATCCAGGTCTTCATGGGCACTGTCTAATAAAAGTTCCCTAATCTTATTCCCAAATAAGGTACCTCCAGGCTCACGGATTCTCAAAACATCAAACTCCTTTCTAAGTGCCTCCTCCAATAAATTACATTGGGTGGATTTTCCACAGCCATCAGGACCCTCCATCACCAAATAAAAACCTCCAGGAATTATTGTGTTCACCATACCTAAAAAAAAAGATCCAGACTTTATAAAAAAATATGAGCTCTAAGATATATATCACAAGCATTCAAAAATTTTGCAAGCATTACAAATTTTTCCAGTCGAGGGTTCGCCACAACCTTCACAGATCACCAACTCTCGATTTTGCTGCTTCTTCAATTTGGGAATAATTTTCTGAAAATTCTCAACAATTTTCTTTTTTGCACCATCTGTTAATCCTAATGAATCCATCCAAGCCCGAGTATCAACCCTATAGGTTCCAAATGCGCAAGGACATCTTTCATACATTATCTCAAATTTTTTCGCTTCAGCATATTTCCTTATCTCCCCTTCTGGAACAAAAAACAGGGGCTTAACTCTCTGAACAAATTTGCCATGATTTCCATTAGAATCTTTATTAATTTCTCCCCCTGTAGCTGGCGAGGAATTCGCTCCAAGGATAACATTTCCCTTCAAAAAGTTCATCAAAACATTTTGAGTCTCATCGTCAAGGTTATGTCCCGTTACCAAAACATCTCCCTTCAACTTCCGAGCCCACTTATTCAAAATCCATCTCTTAACAGTTCCACAAACTGAACATCCGGTCAATCCTTTCTTCTGTTTAAGCACAGCCTTGATAAAACAGATCCCCTGCCCAAGTTCCTTCTTCAAATCAACAATCATTAATGGCACCCCAATTCCATCACAAAACTTCTTCATATTTCTCTTATGAATCTCAGACCATTCTCCAAGATAAAGATCAATCATCAGCCCTTCAACATTATATCCCAATTTGTTAAGTATATATAACACAGAAGTAGAATCCTTTCCACCAGAGAGAGCTACAACTACCTTATCCTTCTTTTTAATCAGTTTATATTTCTTAATTGTCTCAGCAATCTTCTTCTCCATATCCATAAGGCAAGAAAGGAAAATTAGTTTTTAAGCTTGAAGGTTAACGCCCTTCCCAAAACATTTATAAAGAATTCATTTCACAATATTATATGGCAAAGAAAAAGAGCTGTAAGGCATTCTGTAAAAAAGTAGTTTCTAGTTGTCAAAAGAATTATTGGATCGTAGCAACAATTGTTCTAGCAGTATTATTAGTCTTATCATATTCATTAACTAGCTCGGGTATCGGCGCTAGTGCGGCAGGAGAAAAAGTTCTTGCATTTGCAAATGACCAGGGTGCGGAAGCAGAGTTAATTGAGGTTACAGAAGCAGACGGACTATACCAAGTAGTTCTACAAATTCAAGATCAACCAGTTCCAGTATATGTTACAAAAGATGGGAAAAATTTGATTCCAAGTCTAATCCCTCTTGATGCTACACAAACTGCACCGTCAACACCGCAGCAACCTACACCTACAAATGTTCCTAAATCTGATAAACCTAAGGTAGAATTATTCGTTATGACTCACTGCCCTTACGGAACACAGGCAGAAAAAGGTTACTTACCAACAATTCAGGCATTAGGAGATAAGATTGATTCCTCCATAAAATTCGTTCACTATTTCCTACACGAGCCAGAAAACGCAGAGACTCCGATCCAGATTTGTATAAGAGAAGAACAACCAGACAAATTAATGAAATACTTATTAGAATTCCTTAAGGACGGAAATTCCAACGCTGCAATAACTGCTGCAGGAGTAGATAAAGCAAAGCTTGATACATGTATCTCCAGCGGAAAGGCAGATGAATATTATGCAACAGACTCAGCACTAAGCGAAGGATACGGAGTTAGAGGCTCCCCAACACTTGTAGTAAATGGAGTAATCGCAAATAGTGGAAGAAGCTCAGCAGCATACCTTGACTCAATCTGTTCAGCATTCACTGAAGGTTCTAAACCTGCAGAATGTGACTCTTTAAGCCTAGACAGTGCAAGCCCAAGTCCAGGATTTGGTTACGGCGCTTCCTCTGGAGCAGCATCCGCAAGTGCACAATGCTAAAATGAAAATTTCTGAAATAACCCCAGGCCAAGGAAACATTGACATTACAGCTGAAGTTGTTTCTATTGATGAACCAAGACAATTTGAGAAGTATGGTAGGCAACTAAGAGTAACTAATGCTACAATCAAAGATGACACTGGAGAAATCAAACTTACTCTTTGGAATGATGATATAGACAAAATCAAGCCAAACCAAACAGTCCATATATCTGGAGGCTATTGTAACGAATTCCAAGGCAATAAGCAGCTTACAACGGGTAAGATGGGCAAGCTTGAAGTTCTAGGTGGAGAAGCTCCCGCAGAACCAGTTGAAGTACCTACAGAAACAGCTCCAGAGGCTCCTGTAGAAGTTCCAGCAGAAGAGCCAGAAGTAGAAGAGACTTCACCAATACCTGAGGAAGTAATCCCCGAAGAAACAGTAACGCCTAAAGAAACTTCAGAAGAAAATTTAATCTAAACAGTATCTCAATAATTAGTTATCAGCCAATAATCATGCAGTCAGAGGTTTATCCAAATAAGCAATCTCATCATTGCTTAACTTCAGTTCAGTCCGAATCTCAGAACCAACAAGAATCTGTTTCAATAACATAAAATCTTTCATTGCAGTTTTAGTAGAGATATGACAATGCTTAGCATATTTTTGGCAAATAGTTTTCTTCTTAGCTGCTCGCTGGTTTTGCAACCAAATTTTCAAAATTCTAGAAGGTTTCTTGTACCCCGTCCAACCAGTTCGATTATACTTCTTTGAAGCTGCAATACCTGCCCCCAATAAAAAATACTCATAAACCATAAATCTCCAATGTCTTTGTCTACGAATTCTCCCACGAAAAACATCTGCCAAACTTAACGCATCATAGGCCTTAGCTAGCTCTGCACCCTTGTACTCCAGCGGAATATTCTCCTCAATCCAAAGAAAAATATCATCAATGGGCATATTGACCTCATCATAAACTCGGATCATTTCGGAATCAATCCGCGCATTCTTAAAGACAAACTGTAATGCCGTAAAAATAGATTGCTCCCGATTCCTTTCTCCAACCTCCTTAACTAACTCCGGAGATTCCATCTTAGACAAAAGCTGTAAATCATTTAGGGCAGCCCGAATATCTCCCCTTGCCTTAATAGCAATAGAGGTCAAAACTTCTGAAGAAACAACACAATTCTCCTTCTCACAAACACCCTTCAAAACATCAAGAACGATCCGGTAATCTACTTCCTTCAATTGGACAAGTTCAGTCTTCCTTCTCAATAAATTAAATTTCCTTTGCCAAATATCATTCGCAGTAACAACAATAGGAAAAGCACTCTTCTCAATTAGTCCCAATAACTCTCCAAGCCCTCCCCGATCCTTAGTTGCAGAAACACCATCAACCTCGTCGATAAGAATGATTTTATTCTTCTTAAACAAACTTCTCTGTTGAGATGCAGGACCAATAATTTCGGAAATCTTCGCCTTATTTCTCAAATCAGAAGCATTAAGTTCCAAAATCTCAGCATCCATCTCAAATGCAATCGCATAAGCCAATGAAGTCTTTCCAGTTCCCGGAGTTCCATGTAAAACAACCGCCTTCTTTTTTGGAAAACTCTTCAAAAAAGTCTTAACCTTATCAATAGCAAGTTCCTGACCTTTCACATCAGCAAAACATCCTGCCCGATACTTCTCGCACCAAGGTACATTCTCAACAGATATCATTCTTTAAATGGATCGTAGCCACTCGCTTTTAGATTTTCAATAGGAGTAAACAACGGATTAGGCAAATACTTCCAATCAAACCAATCCCACCTTAAACATTTTTTTGGTTCCTTTATTTCTGGCTCTCCACTAAGATGATCTGCCAAAACATAGGTAGTGACGTAATGCTTATTTTCCCTAGGGAAGAAGTCGTTGGTGGCAGGACAAAGTTTATCATAAACTCGGATGTTCTGATGGGTAAATCCTGTCTCCTCAAGAGCTTCTCTCAAGGTACATCCGCAAAAGCTCTCGCCACCCTCTAAATGTCCACCCGGAAGAGACCAAGTCCTAGCACCATGAGAACCAATCCTTTCGCCCATTAGAACTTCCCTACCATTCCTACGAATAATTAATCCGACACCAACCTTCGGATCCCCGTATGAAGCTCCAAAATCTTCGATTAATTTCCTCGCCCTAGGACGAACATAGCACAAACCAAATGGAAGAGAAACGACTTGTTCCCTTACCCCTTCCTCAGAAAAAGGTGATGAAAGAAGAATTGTATCCTTTGAACGATCAAATTGCCCCGTCTGTAAATTACCATGCATAATTGTGGTTGTATCTCCACCACCCACGCTTCCCCTCAAAGCAACACTATAATCATCATAAAAACCCTTAAACTTCCTTACCCCAAACATCGTTTATACGCCCCCCACAACACCTGCACCTTCTCTTACCTGGTTCTCTCCTGCCAAAACAAAACTTGCAATTAGAGCTTCCAGCTGAATAAACTCATCACTCCCTTCAACAAGTCTAAATTCCGCCTCACCAGTTTTCTCGGTCAATGCAACCTTTAAAGAATTATCAATAGGCAAGTTCCAAACCTCTTTCTGAATTGCCTTGATAACATCTTGACCAGAAATGGATTCTTTCAACATGATATCTAAAAGCTTCTCACGAGAATTCTGAAAATCGCCAGACAATGCATAATCTAAAACAACCTTAATATCTGATGGCTTTGCCTTTGAAACAATCGTATTAATCAAATCTGGAGTGATATTAGGACTAATTGATGAAGTAGCCTGTAAAAGGTTAATAACTCGTCGACAATCGCCCTCAGAAGCCTCATATAGTGCATCAAATGCCTCTGCAGTAATACTCAACCCCTCAGTCTCAGCAATCAGATCTATTCTCTTCTTAATATCCTTCTTTTCAAGTAATTGGAATCTAAAAACAACACATCTAGATTGAATCGGGTCAAGAATCTTTGAAGAATAATTACATGACATAACAAATCTACAAGTTGAAGTATAATTTTCCATTGTTCTTCTAAGGGCTTGCTGAGCTTCCCGAGTCAATGCATCTGCCTCATCTAAAAAGATAACCTTAAACGGAACATTTCCGATCGCCTTAGTCCTAGCAAAATCCTTAACCTTCTGTCTAACAACATCAATTCCTCGTTCATCAGAAGCATTCAACTCAAGATAATTATCTCTCCAAGATTCTCCAAATAATTGCTTGACAACAATCAAAGCAAGAGTAGATTTTCCAGTTCCTGCAGGTCCAGCGAAGAGCAAATGGGGAATATTCATAGAATTCGTAAGAGATTTAACTCGCTTTAGAATTTCCTCCTGTCCCACCATATCCTCAAATTTCTTAGGCCGATACTTCTCAGTCCACACCTCTGAATTAAATTGATCGCTCATCCCATATCACATTTAATTTGCTTTATAAGGATTATTGTAGTTAACTATCTAAGAACGAGACTATCTACTTCGTTTCAACTTTCTTTTCCGCTTTTCCTTCTTAAGTCTCTTACGTTGCCATTTCCATCTCATTTGGCCTTTCTTTTTCCATCTTCTTGAACTTCTTTTCATGTTAACTTATCTAAATTTTGCTTTATAAAGTTTCCGCAGAGAATTTATACGTGAAAATGGTCAAAAACCTTTTAAAGGATTTTTATCCTTGTGTATATATCAATTCAGCCCCTTAGTCTAGTGGTCAAGGATGCAAGGTTCTGGGCCTTGCGACCCAGGTTCGAATCCTGGAGGGGCTATTTACTATTTTTTCTTAAATTCCCCAAGGACTTGTTTTTTGAGTTCCTTAGCTAACGCTGCATCTTGAGTAACAACGACACGAATATCAGATTTCTTCTCCAAAACATCCGTTAGAATTCCCATTACATCTTTTTTCCCAAGTAATTTCTTCATTTCCTTTTTTAGATCTTCTGGAATAAATATCTGGATGAAATAATTTCCAAAGACTAAGGTATCACATACAAAATTATTTTTAACAAATTTATAGTTAACATTTAATTTTTTATAAAAATCCTGGCACATTTTTTCAATAACTGAGTTTCCCGAACAAATGAAATAAAATTTATGCCCCCTTTTCATTAATCTTTTGTAGTAGTTATATTCTGACCGAAGATAATAAATTGGGCGCCATTCATAATTAAGACTAAAACAAATCTTATCCCCCTTAGTCTTAAACAGTTCGGTTTTCATGAAATAATAAAGATATTTCTCAGTATCAAAAATTGTCTCAAAATTTAAAATCAATAAATCCTTTACTTGTTTAGAGTTTTTTATCCCAGACAATTGATGCATTTTATTCTGGGCATAATAATTTGTCTCTACGACATCAGTAAACGATTGCAATTTTTTAACCCAATCAACATTGATCTCATATTTTTTTTCTTTCCTAACTAAGACCTTTTTTGTTTGCAACTCGTTGACGGCCTTGAAAACGGCCTGATAACTAGAACTATAATGATAATTTTTCTTCAGAGCAAAGAAAATCTGTTTAAGTGAAAGTGGCCACTCCGAGACGAGAATACTTACAATTGCATCCTTAGTATTTTTTGCTTTATTTCCCAGATCAGGAACTACTAAATCGAAAACCATTTCATCAAACAATCAATTAGAATTATAAACTTTTTGGTTTATATTTTATTAAACATTATCTTAATTAATTCTTTTTGGGAAGTAATAATATTAAGAGGTGAAAAATGAGATTTCCTTGGAATAAATATGAAGAACAAAAATTAGAGAGAAGAAATACACTCCAGATGTTTATCACAAATGATTGTGATCTAAGATGTAGGGGCTGTTTTGCACGAAATATAATTGGTGAAGATAAGAAGAATATGAGTTTAGAAGAATATCTTAAGACGATAGAAATATTCTTGAAAAAGGGAGGGAAACAAATTAACCTTCTTGGAGGAGAACCGCTTTTGCATCCTGAACTAAAGGGGATGATTGGAATAAACCGTAAAAGGGGACTTAAAACAACAATCTACACTAATGGATCTTTTTTAGGGAGATACGTCCCCACAGACTTTACTGATGCAAAATTAAGAGTTTCCCTTTATTGTAAATCCGGGGCCGCAAAAAGTGCCGAAAGCCTCCCCACTACGGGCATTCCTTTTGATGCAAATTTTATGGTTTCAGGGAATACTGATCTTGGAGAATTACTCGGATCTGCAGAATATGTTGAAAAAAATCATGGATGCAAGACCTTCTTTATATCAAGTATTCGGGAGCTAGATAACCCAAGGAAAGAATTTTTCGATGATACCGAAATTACGATGCCAGTTTTGAAATATAAGGAGTTGGTTCATCAATTTTTAGAAGAATACACGGGGGACATGGCAATTCATGTCTCAAAAAGAGGAGTTTTTGAGAGTACGACAACTGCTGCAGATAATAAATGTAGATTTTCAAATTATTTTATCGGAGGGAAAATTATTCAGTGCCCCTATGATGTGGTTAACTTGAAATTCCAACCAGATTATGATTTTGGAGAAAGACATTGCCAACAAAACAACTCTTGTTTGATGAGCAAAATAATTTTAAAACCAAAACAGAAGTATTCTTAGCAAAAACTTATAACTAAAGATCCAATATAGTATTATGGCAATTCAGTCAGCATTGATCTCGAATAGGGTAACATCAAACTCAGCGGAAGCTCAAAATCTTTTTGCATCTCAAAGATTCGGAGAAAAATTGGGAGAAAAAATTCTCTATTCATTGCCAGAAACCCTATTCCTAGTACAAAAAAAGAAAATGGAAGTCACAGATTTCCGGGGCAAAAAGATCCCCCAGAAAGAACTCTTAAAAAAATTCCAAAGAATTGATAAAAAATTCAAAACAAAATATCTTGTCTTCAAAGATCTAAGAAAAAGGGGCTATATTGTAAAAACCGCACTAAAGTTCGGAGCAGAGTTCAGAGTCTATGAACCTGGCAAATCAATCGGAAAAGATCACGCTAAGTGGATCCTCTTCCCAGTTTCAGAAAGTCAGACAATGACCTGGCAAGATTTCTCCGCAAAGAACAGAGTCGCCCACAGTACAAAAAAGAATCTTCTAATCGCAATCGTAGATGATGAAGGCGATGTAATCTATTATGAAGTAGGTTGGAAGAAGTTATAACAACAGAATATAAATTTATAAAAAGGAGGAAAATCTTTATTGGATATGGAAAATAGTTATGATATTCCAGAAAGATTCAAAAGTGTGACAGAACCACGCCCTGGTTCAATTCTCTCAGAAAGATTTGTTAGTATAACCGAATCAAAACCTATTTCCCAGAAAGACAATAGATACTACCCTTCACGAATACAATAATCTTTATAATCTCAATCAAACTTCTAAAAACATGATAAATGTCGAAGATGTAAAAGAAAAAATTATCAAATTTCTTGAGACAAATGGTCCGTCTCTTCCAGTCAGAATAGCAAAATCAATAGATATGACCCCAATGTTCGCATCAGCAATTATTTCAGAACTATTAAGTACAAAAAGAGTGATCACAAGTAACATAAGAATCGGAGCTTCTCCCCTCTATCTATTACCTGGACAAGAACAAAAATTAGAAGAACATACAGATAATTTGAAATCAGTTGAAAAAGAGGCATTCCTAAAACTCCAAAAAGAAAAAGTCCTAACAGATGAAATTCAATCCCCCGCAATCAGAGTAGCCCTAAGGAATATCAAGGATTTCGCCGCCCCATTCAAATTCGATGAAAAAATCATTTGGAGATATATCTTCACACCCAAAGAAGAAATTGAAGCAATATTGTCTCCAAAAAAAGAGCCCGGGAAGTTAATCAAAAAGGAACCAGTAAAGGTTGGAATAACTCAAAAGAAAGAAGAAATAGTTAAGAAAAGGCCTGAAATCCTACGAATAACCCCGACAAAACCAGAACCAAAAAAAGAAGAACCAAAAAAAGTTGAAAACATCTTTGAAGAAAAACAAATCCCTGTCAAAAAACCTGCAGAACAAATATCAACAAAAACATTTCTAAAGGAAGTAGAAGAATTCTTAGAGACACAAAACACGAAGATAATATCAATTGAAGAAGTAAACAAGAAAAACGTAATTGCAAGGATTGAATCTCCATCACAATCCGCCATGCTATTTGCATTCAAGAAGAAAAGAATTAATGAATTAGAGCTAATGAAATGTTACAAAAAAGCAAAAGAGTCAAATCTCCCCTATCATATCATCATCCAAGGAGATCTAACAAGAAAAATGAACGAAACTATTGATGCATACAAGAAACTTGCAAAAGTTGACAAGTTAGACTAAATTGACAACCATAATCCTTTTAAACCCAAAACCTCACACCTATGATATGGGAAGAATCAAAACAACACTAATCAAAAGATCTTCAAGACAACTTATAGAGAAATCTCCAGAATCCTTTGGAAAGACATTTGAAGAAAACAAAAAGGCACTTGGAAGTACATTACCTAGTAAAAGAATGAGAAATCAGATTGCAGGTTATATTGCTAGAATAAACAAAAACACAAAAAAGATAATCGACGACGGCGAATCAAATACCGACGACTAAAACTACAATGACAATAGAAAACCAAGAAATAAAAGAGACTGAAGAAGAACAAAAATCTGGAGAAAATTCAGTTTTTATTGGAGGGAAACCATTTATGAACTATATCACCGGAGTAGTTATGCAATTCTCAACAATCGGCGTATCTGAAGTTACAATCAAATCTCGAGGAAAGTTTATTTCTAAAGCAGTAGATGTTGCAGAAGTTGCGCGGAGAAAATTCCTTAAAGAAAAAGAGGTCTATGTTAAAGATGTTAAAATTGCCAGCGAAGAATTTGAGAACAAAGAAGGCAAGGCAGTTAATGTTTCAACAATGGAAATAGTTTTAGCAAAAAAATAATTAGATTATTTTTTATGTTTCTTTACCTTTTTCTTCTCATCAAGTAACCTGTCTAACTTCTTATCAATCTCATTAATCTTTTTCTCAATTTTTCTAAGTCTTCGACGATCCCTAATCCCCATAATCCCCCGATAAATCAAGTAGATTATGTAAATAATCATCACAATTCCAATAGCTTCAAGAACCGTAACTAGCCATCCTGCCTGCTCAAGCAATGCTGGAACAATCTTTGTTACAACCTCTCCAACAACATCACTAGCATTTACAACTACCTCCCCTACTGCCATAAGGGATCATAGGAATAGGGGTTTTTATTTGTTTTCAATAACCTTTTAAAGTGATTTTATTTTCTAGTTTTGGCTCTGTAGCTCAGCGGTAGAGCGCCGCTCTCATGAGGCGGAGGTCCCGAGGTCAGCACTCGGCAGAGCCATTTGACCCATAAACCAAGTATCTTATCCAGGACGATAATCTTTTTATACTAAATCTCCAAACAATTACTATGATTGAAGATCACTTTGCCCAAGGAGGGTATGTCACAGAAAGAGCAAAAGAAATAGTAAATGGGATAATGCATGACTCAGATAGAACAGATAGAATGATCGAGGGAGTATTATTCAATTCAGAAATGATTTTATCAAAGTTAACACCAATAACTTGGAACTAATAAGAAATTCTAAATTCAGATTCTAAAACCATCATCCTCTTTTCTGGGCAGAATATGCAAGTGTGCATGATCAATAACTTGCCCAGCAAACTTTCCATTATTCATGATAAGATTAAACTCTTTTACGCCAATCTTATCAACGGTTTCCCTGGCAGTCATCAACAATTTTTCATATAACTCCGGAGGCATATCCAAAAAATCTCTATAGTGCTTCTTAGGAATCACCAACAAATGCCCTTCAACCTTAGGATTTGCGTCCTTAATCACAATAAAATCGTCACTTTCAAAAACTTTCTCGCTAGAGGTCTCCCCCATAGCAATTTTACAAAAAATACACTCTTCCATAATAACCTAATTCATTCTCCCTTTAATTATGTTTCCTTATCTTCCGGGAGTTACAAAAATCTTATCAGATAATCCTTTAGGAAGATGATTCATTTCTTCTTCCCTTCCATCAGACCAGACAATCCGGACATCATTCTTATGGAATCTTACACCAGGATAAGCATGAGAGTATATGGTTCTTTTCAAGGAGTGATTTGAATCATATTCAATAACCTTTAGATCATAAGTACTTTCTCCGACCTTATCTCGCTTGATCTCTCTTTCATAGACCTTATCGGAAGGATTAGAATAAATCATAGTGTAATGGGTATGATCCGGATCATGAAAAAAAGTCAATGATCTCGCCCTTCTTCCGCCCTTCCCCGGAATCTCGACGGAATTTCCAGTGACTTTACTAAAAGCAGTTTGCATTGCAATATGTCCACATCCTGCCGCAGTTGAGGCCACAGCTGCAGCCAAGGTAGCTTTTCCAAAACCTTTGATAAAATCTCTTCTTCTCATAAAAATCCAACAGAATCATCATTTTTAACTATTTCTATAACTAAATAAGAAGATTCTTAATCCAATCCCCAAATCGGGTAATCCAAGTCTTTCGCCTGTACGCAACTCGTACAAACTTATCTGAACAAGAAGGGCAACCCCCACCACAATCCACCCCAGTCTCATCGCCATTCCGAATACCATCAAAACAATAATCACAATATTGAGAATTCTCATCATCAGAACCTAAATGAATATTTAAATAAGGTTCATCGCCAGTTTTTTTATCAATCCTCGCAATTAAAGAATTATCCAATCTATCAAAAACTCCCAAATAATCCTTTCCACATTTCTTAACAGTTTTAGTGTAAATGTCGACATTAACTGAACAATTTCTCATCTCGTTTTCTGCATCTGCACAACCATTTTTATCAATGCAAACTCGAGATTTAGTTCCACTCAATTTATTTATTGCCCTTCCAGTCAAATCCATAAAAGTGTAATCTACCCCACATTCGGTCCACTCACTACATTCGACTTCTGGAGAACAGCTTAAACGCGCATCTGCCCCACATTTAAGTTTATTAGGTCTAATAAAAGAAGTCCCACAACGATTAATATCATTACAATCTGGGACAGTATAGCCGTTTGAACACCCGGACCAAGTGCACTCCCAATCTTCAACACAAGTTCCATCACAATATCTTGTTGAATCAGGTACGGAAGTAGGAACGAAACAATCTCTCCTATCTTCACAACTCCTCTTTTGAATACCTTCCTCACAGTCCTCCCATGCAGAACAAGACCATGCAGACTCGCAAATGGAGGTCCAGACCCTTTCCCTATCTACAAGATCTATTGATAAAATATCTGATTTTTCTTCAGATGTTCCAACAGAAACGAAATCCTCGGCATCCACCCCTGCCAACGGACTGATACCCCCACTAAGATTCTCTTGACTAATTCCTGAAGGACAGTACTTCACATAAAGACCCCGAGGAACATCACAAACAGGGGAAGAAAAATCCTTTACGATATCCAGAACAACATTTAATGTCTGAGGATTTTTCTCTGCAGGAATCTTAAAGGCACGAGAATCATTATTATCTGGAACGTCAGAGATATCAAAGGTCTTATCTGAAAAGTCAAAAAAAGAAAATTTAAGATTATTCACATTATAACTATCAAAGCTTCTCCTTACTTCCATGAATATATTCTTACTATAAGCATCATAACATAGATCATAAATAAAACTCGCCACATTATTTACATCAATACATTCCTCCGCATCTAAAATAGATTCCTCTCCGGAAAATTCTAACGCAACATAGACTAAAACGAGAAGAATAATAACAATCACAGAGATATTGATCCAAGTCACCCATTTCTTTTGCATATAATCTCTAAAGAAAAAGGGTTTATATTCTTTTCATCATCGCTTGTTCATTGCCTTAAACCATTCCTTACTTCCGATAGTATGATTTTCCTTATTAGCTTTTTCAGGACTCTTCTTTTTACTTCTTCGTTTTGCCTCAGCCTCTACCGCCTTCAATCTAATCTTAACTTCCCTCTCCCGTTTCTTAGCTGCAATTCTTGATAATCTGACTCGTGCCTTTTCCTCTTTTGCAATCTTCTTTTCTCGCTTAATCTTCAATCTAGCCCTTATCTTCGTAGCATTCTTAGCCGCCTTTGCATCAATCTTTGTTTTTCTATTTAGCTCTCTCCCCCTTCTAGAAGCCTCTTTCATTGCCTTCCTGTCTGCTTTTTTCTTATCCCTAGCCATAACCTTAGTTCTCTTAGCCGACAGTCTCCTTCGTCTAGTGTTCTCTGCATCGGCCTTAGCCTTAAATTTATCTTCCTCGATCTTTCGTTCTCTAGCTTCCCTAGCCTTTTTAGCCGCAATCCCCCGATTCAATTTTGCCCTCTTCTTAGCTTCAACTGCCGCATTCTTCTTAGACTCAATTCCTTGTCTCCGAGATTTCTTTTCTGTAATAATTCTGGATCGCTCAGCATCCTTTTCTGCAATTCTCTTAGCCTTTTTAGATTTCTTCGCTGCAATAATCTTTGCCTTCCTATCTATTCTAGCCTTCTTCTTAGAAACTTTTGCCCTAATCCTCGCATTTTTCTTCTCAGTTCTTTTTGCAATCTTAGCTTTCTTAGCTGCAACCTTAGCCGCCACACGAGCATTTCTCCTTCCATTAATTTTAGCAGCCTTAGCTTTCTTAGCTGCAATCTTTTGATTTTCCAGAGAACGTTTATCTTTCAAAATCTTCTCCTTCCTATTCTTTTCAAAAAGTTCTTTCAGTTTCCTTGCATCTTCTTCCTCTCGTCTCTTATCCAACTTTATTGCCTCTCGGACCTTTTGTACAGACACTGCCTTTGCTTTCCTCTCAGCAATAGCTTTTTTCTTAAAGGACTCTTCAGCCGCAATCTTTTGCTTCTTAGCCATTTCAATAGCCCGTTTCTCTGCAACTCTCTTGGCTTCCTTCCTTAGTTTAGCCTCAATTTTCTGTTTCTCAGCATTCTTCTTCGCAATAATTTTCGCCTTTTTCAACATAACCTTAGTTCTCTTAGCTGAAAGTCGATTAGCCACCTTAGTTTTCCGTTTACCTTCTTTTGCTTTCTTCTTCTGATATTTCTTCTCCATACGAACGACATTGGCCTGAACGATCTTACTCTTCCTCGCCCTTACTAATGCATTTCGTTTTGCAATCTTTTGGGCAACCTTTCGCTTCTTCATTACAATCTTTTTAGCCTTTCTTGCTGTCTTTGCATCAACAGCTTTTTTCTTTGCTAAACTTACAGCCTTTTTACGTGCCGCAGTCTCCTTGATCCTAACCAAACGAGCCCTATCCGCCTTAGTCTTTTTAGCATCAGCAACCTTTTTAGCCTTCAATTCCCTTATCTCCTCAATCCGTTTCATTTCAAGTTTCTTAGTAGCCTTTAGTCTCTTTTTAGCCAAAAGATTAGATTTCTTAGTAGCTGCCTTTTTGGCAACTCTAGTTTGCTTAGCAGCAACTCTCATAGTTTTTCTCTCTGCTCTCTTTCTCTTCCTCATTAAAACTCTTCTTTGTCTCTTAAGTTTTCTATTTACTCGTCTAGCCTTTCTTGATGCAGCCCGTTTAACAGAAAGATTCTTCCGGACAATCTTTCGCTCATTTTTCTGAGTAATTTTTTCATTTCTCTTAGAAGTCTTTTCAATCTCTTTCAACTTTATTCTTTTGTTTTTTTCAGCAAGATCCTTCTTAATTAAGGATAACTTAATCGTTTTCCTTTTCTCTAGAATTCTAGACTTTACGATCTTCCTTACCATTCTAACTTTCATGTTAGCTTTCTTTTTCTTGATAGACACCTTCTTTCTTCGAATAAAGTATCTTTCAACTTTTTCCATAAATGTAGGCACCCTGGAAGTCTCCTCAGATCTGTTCTTCCTCCGAATCATAACGATCAAAGAATTCGCAAGAGAATTAACATTTGCTCCAGTTACTTCCTTGGAAAGATAATATGTTGAAAACATATTTTTACAAAAAGCTACAGCTTCAGGGTTATGTGCCTTTTCAAAATGAGCAACAAGATCAGAATAGTTAGAATTAAGATGCGTTTCATACTTCTCCTTAAAGAATTCCTTTGCAGTTCTGCTAACGGAATCAAGTTTTTCCATATCCGGCTTCTCAGATTTCAAAACTTTATTCAATTTATCAGTCTCGGTTTCTTCAGCAGTCTTCGCCGCCCTTAGATTCTTTCTTCTTTTTATCCTCAACTCAACAATAGTTAAGACGGCAGCTGCAACAATTGCTACTATAACAAAGCCTAAAAGAAACGCCACTCGACGATCTGACAATAATGACAACAATGCGTACCACCCCATAGGAATTATAGATAAAAGGTATATAAAAAGGTTATCATCAAAAGGGATAATTGAAAAAATCCAACCGGAAACCTTTAAATACCCGAATCATCAAACACAATTATGGTAAACGGAATCGAAAGACCTTTGGATTTGCTGAATTCAGCAAAAGGTAAAGAGATTTTAGTGCAGCTAAAATCCGGCAAGCAATTTGTTGGAACTCTTTTAGCGTTCGACATCCACATCAATGTGGTTTTAGACAACGCAAAAGAAATTGAAGGCGGAGAACAGACGAAGAGCTACGGCTTAACGTTCCTTCGAGGAGACACAATTGTCTTCATCTCGCCATCATCTGCAGCTAAAGCATAAGAATTGAGTGTTTGTCGGATTGATTTCACTACGACACAAATTCTAATAACTTTACAGATAGTGGTAACTGGATTATTTAGTTTTTTTAGTCTTAAGAGAACGTCCAAATCTAATTTTATTTAGATATCTCTCCGGGATGGGATATCCTAAAAAACCAGCCCCTAGAATAAGAAAAAGTATTCCCTGAAGAATGGGTAGAAATAAGCCTAAGACCCCCAAGATTATAAAAATAATTCCTAAAAGAATTCTAACTCCGGATAATTCCTTTTCCATAAAAATTTCAAGAAGGGGCAACTTATAAATTATCCTACAATTCCATCTTATCCAAATCTTCCGGAATACTAACTTCAATTCCACCTTTTCCAGATCCGCCGATTGCCTTCTTAACCTCTCCAAGAATAACCTTTGGAATAGCCTCATATCTCTGACTCAAATGCATCAAAGCCAATTTCTTAACTTTAGCCTTCTTAGCAATAGCAGCAGAGTCCACAGAAGTCAAGTGTGCGTGCTCAAAAGCAATTTCTTTTTCTTCCTTGGAATAAGTAGTCTCACAAATTAATAGTTCGGCATTCTTGGAAATCTTTATAGCATTTGGAGTCATTCTAGTATCCATCACAAAAGAAATTTTCCTAGAGGGTTCAACATACCGTAGCTTCTTCCCGTCAATCTTTTTATCCCCAATCTTAACAGTTTTACCCTTGGTCAATTCTCCAATCAAGGGAGAATTAGGCAACTTCAATTTCGCAAGCTTCTTCTTGTCAATTCTATTTTGTTCCTTAACCACAAAAGAATATGCATTCGCAGGAGAATCGTGATCCATCGAAAGAGCTTCAACAAAGAATTCTTTCTCATCTATAAAAACGCCTTCTCTCACTTCATGAACTTCTAAACTCAATTTCTCGCCCTTATGTGCAAACAAATCAAGATAAAGTCTCATCTTTCGTCTTGTTCCTGAAGGCCCATAAATCTTAAGGGTTTTATTATATCCATTAAGCATCATCGTCTGCAAAAGCCCAGGCAATCCCAGTACATGATCTCCATGCCAATGACTAATCAATATCCTAGTAATCTTACAAGGGTTAAGCTTCGCTTTCCGAAACTGCCTCTGAGTTCCTTCCCCACAATCCATCAGAATATTTTCATTCTTATACTTCAAAAGCACAGCTGGATGATTCCTCCGAGAAGTCGGAACAGCACTTCCAGTACCCAAAAAAGTTACGTCAATCTTTTCTGCCATGAATATACTAGAGAAAGAAGCTTTTTATTTCTTTTCAAGTAACCTGCAAGAATTATCTGCAACAATATGCTCCATATAAGTTTCATCATATAACATATTTTTTAAAACAGAAATAGGATTAAAAATAAAATTAGAAACAGTACCTACAAACATTGGGAAAAATGCCCGGGTTCCAGTAGGCCTAACGCCGAGAGAACAATAAGCAAAATAATTGGCTTCATCTTCTCTAATCCGCCTAGCTTCATCCAAATGACTCAAAAGAATATGTCCAAATTCATGAGCACGGGCAAATTCAGAAAAAGTTTTAGGCAAAAAAATTGAATAGGGCTGAACCACAACAGTCCTAGAAACAGCCTCCGAAAAAGGGATAACTGCTCTTTTATCTTCAAAATAATGGATATTTTCTCCCTCCGAAAGAGCATTCCAATTTATCCCATCAAACCCACAATATTTAAACAGCATTTCCCCAGCAACATCTTCAATAATATTTTTTCTACTCCTCCAAACATTTGGATAAATATCCATAATCTCATCTAGAGACATTCTACTAGCCGATTTTTTATCCATCTTCAATTTATCAGAACTCTTTTCCCAAAAGCAGAGGCCGGGATTTGCACCCAGGATCAGCGGGTTGCAGCCGCTTGCCTTACTACTTGGCTACCCCTGCACAAAAAAGGGAACTTAACCTTATTTTTAAGGTTTAGGGTATGAAAAATTATAAGCCTCCAAGTAAATTTTCTAAAGCTTTTTGTTTCTCCCTAAGCTGCTTAGGAGTAAGTTTAGGTTTATTCTTTTCACGAATACACCCCAAGATATAACCCACCTGATTTCGTGTTAATAGGGGAGTTCTAAGAACTAGATTAACATCTTTTTGAGTTTTTGTTTTAAGAACCTTTACGGCCATCTGCATCATCTGCCATCTTTGTATTGGAGTGCCGGGCATCCCCGGAAAAGTACGATAACATCCAAAATTTCCGCAGACACTTTCTTTGTGATCTTGGATCTCACAATGTGCTTTTCCCTCATCAACACTTAAATTTTCACACAAGGTATACTGTCTATCCTTATTCACTTCAGGAATTATGAATTTGTAGCAACAAACGCCACACTGACCACATTCTTCTGTCGCCCACACTGAGCGGCCAAGCCTAGATAATTGATCTTGTATTTGAACTAGCCTCTCCTCACGAGCAGTTTCAGGAAAGCTTTTGATTTCTTTAGGCAGAGGTCCTTCCATTTTATTTCTTCAGAATTCTAAGGCGATTCCTTACCATCACCTTACGGCCCTGACAGGATTCGAACCTGCGACTTCTAGCTTAGAAGGCTAGCACTCTATCCAGGCTGAGTTACAGGGCCTTAATTAATTTCCGGCAAATTTGTATTTAAAGTTATTGAATCCAGATAAATTTCATGTAGTGCCTAACAAAACATTTATATACCTAATTGTAGTACCTAACTTATGTTCATTGTAAAGAAAGAAATTAAAGGTAGAGACTACTATTATCTTAGGCAAAGCATCCGGGAGGGAGGGAAAGTCAAGGCCAAAACAATTGCCTACCTCGGAAAAACTAGGAAAGAAGCCGAGAAAAAGAAAAAGGAGATTATAGCCAATCTAAATCAAGACAATAAAATTAATAAACCCAAAGAGAAACCAGTTATTATGGAAGAGAAAAAAGAAATGAAACCGCTAACAATCGATGAGATGGCAAACTTTTGTAAGAGAAAGGGATTCATTTACCCTTCTGCAGAACTATACGGCGGGCTTGCAGGATTCTGGGACTATGGACCAATCGGATCCGAATTAAAAAACAATCTTAAAACACAATGGTGGAAGCATCACGTGCATTGCCGGGAAGATGTTGTCGGAATCGACGGTTCAATAATCACAAACCCAAAAGTTTGGGAAGCTTCAGGACACGTAGAAAACTTCACAGACATCGCAGTAGTTTGTAAAAAATGTAAAAATAAATTCAAGGTAGACGAGCAAGAACTAGCAACGGCAAAATGTGATAAGTGTGGAAGCGACGTAGAATCAAAAGGAAAGTTCGTCCCAATGTTCACAACCCAAGTCGGACCAATCGAAGAAGACTCAACACTAGCTTACTTAAGACCCGAAACAGCCCAACTAATTTTCACAAACTTCAAACTAGTCCAAGATAACGCTCGATTGAAACTCCCATTCGGAATCGCTCAAATTGGAAAAGCATTCAGAAACGAAATAGCCCCACGAAATTTCATCTTCAGAGTAAGGGAACTAGAACAAATGGAAATTGAATATTTCATTGATCCAGAAAAGAAAGAAGAATGCCCGTATGAAATCGAAGACATTGAGATAAAACTCTTTTCAGAAGAGATGCAAGAGAAAAACGAAGAACCAGTTCCAATGAAAATCAAGACCGCATTAAAAGAAAAAATAATCCAATTACCTTGGCACGCATACTGGCTTTCCTCAAGTCTAAACTGGTTCAAGTCCCTCGGAGCAAACATGGAAAACTTCAGAATCAGACAACATACCAAAGATGAAAAATCGCATTACTCAACGGACACATGGGATCTAGAATATAATTTTCCATTCGGATGGAAGGAACTACAAGGTATCGCAGACAGGGGAACATACGATCTTTCCGCACATCAAGAGAAATCAAAAAAATCTATGGAAATAATGGACGACGCATCAGGCAGAAAAATCCTACCAATGGTAGTAGCCGAGCCATCATTCGGAGTAGAAAGAGCATTCCTTGTTTTCATGAACGAAGCTTACACCGTCGGAGAAAAAGACAATGTAATCTTAAAACTTAATCCAAAACTAGCCCCAATAAAAGTTGCAATCTTCCCCCTTGTAAAGAAAGATGAGGCCCTTGTAAAAATCTCAAAAGAAATATACAAAAATCTTAGAGAAGAATGGAACGTCCTCTATGATGACTCTGGATCCGTAGGAAGAAGATACGCGCGAAACGATGAAATCGGAACACCGTTTTGCATAACTGTAGACAGCGACAGCATAAAACAAAAAGACGTAACAATCAGAAATCGAGATGACGGAAAACAAGTTCGAATCAAAATCCCAGAGCTAAAAGATACTTTAAGAAAATTAATTTCTGGAGAGATTGAATTTGAAGATTTAAAGTAAATCATGGAAGTAAAACTCGGAAGATATGAACATTTTAAGGGAAAGCAATATGAAGTTATCGGGGTAGCTAGACATAGCGAGACCTTGCAAGAATTAGTTATCTACAAATCACTTTATGATTCTGAAGAATTCGGTAACAATGCCATTTGGGCAAGACCAAAAGACAGTTTTCTAGAAACAGTTAACGTCGATGGAAAAGAAATTCCACGTTTCATGTTTATCGGATAAAAAAGTTTCAGAATCCCATTCCCAAACACATATTCTTTCACCAGCTATATTAACAACTCACCCCAACAAGACTTCCATGTTTAGAATAATGAAATAATCTGCCACCAATACTCGCACGTTCCCTAGTACTAAGATTATCTCCCCCATTAACTATTTCGGCAACCAGCCCTGCATAAAATTTAGCAGCACCTTGTTTAGATTCAATAAATCTTGCAGCCCTTCTCTGACTATCGGCTAGTTCGCCTTCAGGAACTTCTCTTAAAACTTCATCTGCAAGACCTTCTCCATTCACCATTTTTAGTAATCCGCTATTTTGTAGTCCTCGATAAGCAACACCATTATTAGTGAAGCTCTTTCCAGATACAATTCTCTTGCCATAGAACGCAGGTTCAAGGGGGTTTTGTCCCCACCCTTGAAGAAGAGTATCTCCCATTACTGCAACATCGCAGATAGAGTATAACCTATCTAAAACACCCATTTCGGTTACAAGGGTGTAATTAAGATCTTTTCCAGAAGGGGCCCCATTCATAGCATAATTAACTCCCAAGTTATCCAATTTAACTTTATCCGTAGGATTTCTTAAAACAGTCATAATTTTTATATCTGGATTCTGCCGGATTACCTTATTTGCTTGAGCAACAAAATCTTCCATCTCCACCCCGTGTATGGACCCTCCCAAGACAACCTTCCGATCACCGAGGAAGTATTTATCTCGAAGTTTAGCGATCTCTTCAGCATCTAGTAGTCTTCGTGGTTCGAATTTTAAGGGATCTATATGGAACCCAATATTCCCCCTCTTCCCAAAAACAACAGAATTAGGAGCACACACGAAAGAAACGCTAGCATCGGCATTTCCTCCATCGGGACAGTCAATAAGTACTCCCGAATCAGCCAATTCCTCAAAAGCTAGATCTTCCCTCAAGGTTCGACTCGTATTTGTCTCCCTATCAAGATTGACATAATCATTTGTTTCAATATCAATTATAGCCTCCGGTAGGGCTGTTCTCAGCTCTCGAATAAATGGTGGAAGTTGCTTAATTGCCCCCAAATAATCTGCCATAACCTGAATTCTTTTCTTAGCCATATTAACAACTCCCCCCCGCAGGACCATTAGTAGCATAATCCCTAACTCTTGCTTCTAGTTCCCGACATTTTTCACGAGTAAGATTATCTCCCCGTTCAACAACTTCTGCAACCACTTCCGCATAGAACTTTGCAGCACCCTGCCTAGATCCTATAAACTCTGCAGCCTTTTTCCTTTGAGCATCTAATTTTCTATCAGAGACATTTCTCCCAGCCTCTCTTGCAATTTTCTTCCACCGAACTCTCTTAAGTAACCCGCTATTTTTCAAGCCATCATAAGCCGCCATATTATTTTTATTATAATGTCCCGAAATAATTCTCTTACCATAGACTGCAGGTTCTAGAGGGTTTTGTCCGCCACTTCCAGTAAAGAATGTATCTCCAAGCACTGCAACGTCACAAAGAGAATATAGCCCATCTAAGATTCCCATTTCAGTTATCAGAGTGTAATTAGTATCTCTTCCGGCAGGGTCTGCATTCATAGAATAATTAACTCCACAACCATTCATCGTAGACCTGGCAGAATCTGGATTCCTAGGAACAACTATAACTTTTGTGTTCTTATTCTTCGCTATAGCCTTTTTTGACTGGCCCATAAACTCGTCCATCTCATATGTACGAATAGAGCCTCCCAAGATAACCTTTTGATCACCAATAAAATATTTAGCTTTTAATTTGGCGATCTCATCAGCATCGAGTAATTTCCTAGATTCAAATTTTAAAGGATCTATTGGAAGATTCATCGTCCCCCATAGTGAAGTATCCTCAGCCCTACAAACAAAACGAATTTTAGGTTCATCCCTCTGCGGAACTTGATTAATAGAAATCCCAGAATCCCTTATCCCTTCTCGAGCCAAATCTGCCATTAATGTTCCGCCCGTAGTGTTATCCGCAAAAATATAATCCTTAGTTTCAATATCAATCGTAACCTTTGGTAAGGCGGTTCTCAGTTCCCTAACTAGGAAAGGAAGTTGCTTTACAGCCCCCAAAAATTCCGCATTAATGTGTATTCTCTTCTTTTCCATTTTAATATCCCCACTCCCCAAAATTTCCAGAGTCATAAGCTGCAATTTTAGAGACAAGTTCTGAATGCCGTTCAGTAGGATATTCTCCCCGAACAACTCCTGCAACCAATCCCGCATAAGCTTTTGCAGCGCCTTGTTTGGATTTGATAAACTCTGCAGCTTTCTTTTGGCTAGTGGCTAATCCTTCCGGTGAATCATCCATTAAAACCGCGTATGCAATATTTTCCACTTCGACACTCTGAAGTAAACCGCTCTCTTCCAAACCCTCATAGGCAGTCCGGTTAAGCCGACTATTAGGTCCAGTGACAATCCTCTTCCCATAGAGTGCGGGTTCTAGGGGATTTTGTCCCCACCCATTCCAAGAGAAGGTATCTCCCATGACTGCGACGTCACAAGCAGAATATAATCTATCCAAAACTCCAACCTCAGTGATAAGGGTGTAATTAGTATCTCTTCCGGCAGAGCTTCTATCAAAAGCACATCCCACTCCTAGATCTTTTAAGGTTTCTATAGCATCATTAGGACATCTTGGGACAATCATGATTTTAGTATTCCTGTCCTGAGAGAGTATCCTTTCTGATTGAGCAACAAAATCTTTCAGTTCATCATCTTGGATAGATCCTCCTAAAACAACCTTTTTTGAACCGAGAAAATATTCATCCCGTATCTTAGCAATTTCCCCCCCAGTTAGTAATCTTCTAGGTTCGAATTTTAAAGGATCTATGAAAAAATGGAACCCGGTCGCAGGGGAATAACCTGCCATACCCGGATGGTATTCAAATGAAACATGCGCATCAGGCTTCTTATTCTTGCGACCATTAATATGTATCCTTGAGGCTCTAATTCCTTCAAGGGCCAGGTCATTTCTTAGTGTTCTGGCAGTATGCTTACTAGCTATTGTGTGATCTCCAGTTTCAATGTCAATTATAGCCTCCGGCAGAACCGCTTTCAGTTCTCGAATAAATGGGGGAAGTTGCTTTACAGCACCCAAATATTCTGCTTTTATTCGCACTATTCCCTTCTTTTCCATGCTGAACAAAGGGGAAAATCCTATTTAAACCTTTCTATTTGTCGTAACTGGAGAGTAGTTATTAAATAGAGAAAACCCCAAAAACGCCCCCCACACCCACCAACAATTTTATATACCATTCTAACTTAATGTTATCAATTGAGGGTGATAAAATGACTAATACGCTAGCGTTTGTTTCTATAAAGGGGGGTGTCGGTAAGACAACCTTAGCACTTGAAACAGCTTCAGCCCTAGTAAATGATTTTGGTAAAAAGGTCCTTCTTGTAGATGCAAACTTTTCTGCCCCAAATATAGGACTATATCTCGATTTGACAAATGAAGTCACACTTCATGACGCACTATTCGGGGTCGGACTTCATAATGCAATCTATGAATCTCACGGAATAGACATTGTCCCTGCATCAATGGACTATCAGGATGAAGTAGACGTCTTTAAACTTAAAAAAATCCTGAATAAATTCAAACCACGTTATGATTTCATAATAATAGATTCTTCTCCAAACTATGAAGAATTAAAACCAGTAATTGCTGCGGCAGACAAGATCTTCATTGTAACTTCCCCAGACCACGTTACACTAACAACTTCCCTTAAGGCTGCAAAACTAGCAAGAGAACAAGAAACCCCGGTTGAGGGAATGATAGTCAATAAAATAAGAAGTCCGAGACATGAATTCAACCTTAATGAAATAGAAAATATCTCAGAAGTTCCGGTAATGGCAAGGATAAGGGATCATAAAAACATGGCGATTGCATTACATCACAAAACTCCCATAACAGTACACGACAGAGAAAATATAGTCTCAAAAGAAATAAGAAAATTTGCATCAGCAATATGTGGGGAGCCAGAAAAACCTAGTGGATTCTTTCAGAGGTTTCTTCCGTTTAGGGGATTCGTTCACAAAGATGAAGTTAATAGGGAAATGCTAAGAAAGAAATTCTATGAATCCCAATTATAAATTCTAATTAACAGCTTTGTCAAATTAAGGAATCACTTTAAATCTAAGATTATGCATAATCCAGGTGAGTGCAAAAAGGATCACAACAGCAAATAAGGAATAAAGAGTGATGTCAATTGTAACTTGCTCATTAGTCTCTCGGATTAATGCGCTAAATGAATTTTCTAACTCATTAACATCTGTTGCTCTAAAAAACTTCCCTCCAGAATTAAATGCCAAAGCCTTCAAGAATTCCTCGTCCACAGTAGAAAGAGTATTCAACTCGGTCAAACCACCCTTCTCAGTTCCAACCGCGATAGTATTAACTATCAGATTATTTCGGTTCGCATAACGAGTAATCTGGGGAGCATCCCCAACATTCAACTGACCGTCACTAATTAGCACAATAGACTTCATATTACGACCCTCAAACAATTTATTAGCAGCGATCAAAGCATTATAGATATTAGTTCCCTGAATTTGTCCAATTCCCATACTATCAATCGCCATTTTAGCCCGGATTTTAGAATTATCTAAAACCTGGAGGACTTCGGCATCTCCAGAAAAACCAATAATTCCAATCTCCACCCCAATTGGAAGGGATTCAATAAAATTTTTAGCAGAAATTTTTGCAGCACCCAAACGAGTTGGAAAAATATCCGAGGTAGTCATACTTCCCGAACCATCAATTGCAATTACATATGAAAAGGCACTAGTATCTACCGAAAAAGAAACCGCAGTTCCGGCAATTGTAAAAATAAGTAATATCAGTATTGCAAGATTTAAGTAAAGTGCGAGAAAATTCTTTGAGAAAAATTCAATATCATAAAATCTCTCCATTGCCTCAAAGTTAGAAAAAACAATTGCTTTCTTTTTATTATACACTACGCTAAAGAAATATACAAATACAAAAAAAGGAACAAGTAACAGCAAAAATAAAAATTTAGGATATAAAAAAGAAACTGCAACCATTAGAAACCTCCTGCCCGCCCTTTCAAAAAGGAGGACACAGAAATCGCGAAAGGCTTTGTAGTATTTAATTCTAGTAAATCAATATTTGCCCGACGAAAAAGATCCTTTAGCATTCCTTTTTGACGAATAACTTGCTCCCGATATTTCTCTGCTGCAATAGACGGATCTAAGATCATCTGTCTTCCAGAATACGGATCCTGGACGGCAAATTGGTGTTTGATATTTGGAAGATGTTCATCCATCTGATCTCGAATCATCACAGACATAACTTCAAACCGCGAGCCCAACATTCTCAATTTTAAATCAACATTCTTCTTAACCTTAATAAAATCGGAAACCATAATAAAGACTGTATATTCTGAACGAACAGTCTTTAAAACATGATCAATAGCCATATCTAAATCAAAGCCACCCCCATAAAATTCTGAATCAGAGAGAAATTTTGCAAAAAGCGCGAATTGATTCTTACTATTAGAAGGATGCAAAATTTTTACAATTTTATCAGAAAACATAATTAGGCCCACCTGATCCCCCGCACCAATAATTAAATGACTTAAGGCTGCGATTAATTCTGCGGCATATTCTGCCTTTAATTTATTCCCAGAACCAAATAACATGCTATTACTAACATCAACGAGAAAATAAACTCCGAGATTTCTCTCCTCAATATATTTCTTAATCAAAAGATTATTGGATCTCAGGCTAGCTTTCCAATCAATCAATTCAGCATTATCCCCTTTTTCAAATCCTCGATAAGAATCAAACTCTAATCCCTTTCCCCTAAAGACCGCCCGATACAAAACCTTCTTAACCGGAAATCGATGCATTGCATTCTCAAATTCAGAGATAACTTTAGGAATATTAACCATTAGTTTTCCTTTTTTCAAAACAGGAGTAGCTTCAATCGAAACATTAGAAACATCATCTACCATAAATATCTCCCTAAGGCGCATTCACCTTTGTTAGAATATGCTTTATTACCTTATCAGAACTAATCCCCTCTGCTTCTGCCTCATAGTTCAAAATAATTCTATGTCGAAGAACCGGATAAACAACCTTTTGAACATCTGCGGGCGTTACAAAATTTCTTCCAGACATCAATGCTTCCGCCTTAGATGCGATATACAGGGCAATAGAGGCCCTAGGACTTGCACCATAGGAAATATACTTAGAAAGCTCAAAGCCCTTATCTCGAGTCTCGGAAACAATTCTAACGATATAATCTCGGATAGTATCGGAAGTAAAAACTTGCTTAACTCTCCTCTGTAAGTCGATGATTATCTGGGGAGACAATAAAGGTTGCAAACCATAATCCTCAAAATCCCGAATAGTGGTATTTTTTGAAAGAATGGAACTCTCCTCTTCAATCTTCGGATATTTGATCAACAACTTGAATAGAAACCTATCAATCTGGGCTTCAGGAAGAGAATATACTCCACTAACCTCTAAAGGATTCTCGGTTGCCATAACAAAAAATGGTTTAGGCAATTCGTAAGTCTTTCTTGCAATAGTTACGCTCTCTTCCTGCATTGCTTCAAGCAAAGCCGACTGAGTCTTTGGGGGTGCCCGATTAATTTCATCCGCAAGAATAAAATTCGTAAAAACAGGTCCCTTAATCATTTCAAATCCCCTATCTGGAGAATAACTCATAATTCCAGTAATATCTGTAGGCAAAAGATCAACAGTGAATTGGATTCTTTTCATGTCGCAACCCATAACCCTGGCCATAGCCTTAACGATTAAAGTTTTTGCAACACCAGGTACACCTTCAACAAGAACATGACCCCCACACAAAACTGCCCTAAGAATACCTCGAACAATTGCTTTCTGACCAACAACAACTTTCTCCATCTCTTTTTCAACATCCAATAAAATCTTTCCAACCCCCTTTGAAGAAATTACAGGGTTCTTAACAGCCTTAGGAATGCTTTTCAAATCCTTCTTGGACCTCACGGCCCGGATCACCTTTTTTGAATCACCAATTTTTTTTACTGCCATGTCACTTATATATATTCATTTATTTTCGATTTATTAAACCTTACTCTTTTATAGATATAGAAAACCAGGCCGATAAAGAAAATCGATAAAGTTGCAAACGAAGCATAATAGAAAGTCTGGCCAACCACCCCGTCTCCATACCTAACCTGCTCATTCGCTTTAATTGCAGTCTCGCAGGCCCCAACAACATCTTGAGATTTTTGTAAGGACAGAGCAAAATCTCCAGAATTGAATGCCTGTTCTGCGGCCTTCAGAAGTTCAGTTAATTCTAAACATTCAGAATTTTCAGCGATAAGTTTCTCAGTAAAAATCAAAATCTGCTCCGCTTCAGTTTCATTCGTCTCCCTCAAATCAATGATAAACTCTGCCCAATCAGAAAACATTGGAGATTCCACATCTGCCTGGATAGTTGCCCGGTACTTTCCAGAACGCTGAGTATTCGCATAAATCCTCATAGAAAAATTCTCCGATTGATTGATCTTTAGTTCTTCAATATATCCATCCTCAAAAGTAATAGACAGGTCATCAGAGAAAACATTCTCAAAACTAACCGTACTACTAAGATTAATGCCCACCAAATCTACCTGTCCGTTATTATCTACAGAAAAAGGAACGTCAATGTAGTTTTGCTCAGAAATAATAACATCCTGAGGAACAATCAACTTCAGAGAGTAGTGTTTGAGTTTACTAGTACCTCCCCCGCCACCCGTTCGAGTAACGGTAGTCGTAGTAGCCGGAACTACCTCCACTTGAAAATCATTACTACTCGCATTACCAATGCTGATATTTGAAGAATTGTACTCGTATGCGGTAATCCTTATAACTTCTATAGTAGCTACAGGAGAGCTAAGACTAAGAATCCAATCCGAAAATGAAGAATCTGCAGCAACATAACTTCCCCCAGAAACCGCCGTTAAAGTGAAATTAACCGTTTGATTGAGAGTCTTATCAAAATAATCTGCATCACTAAAATACTCACTTAAATTGATCTCAATTGCTGCCCCCGCACTGATAGGGCCCTGATCACTGATATAACCAGAAAAACTCACATTCTCATTAGTGTGACTAATATTTACCTTCCAGTTAATCGAATCGTTCAATTCAGGATAATCAGGATTATAAACCATTAATGTCAAATTCTTTAACATCCCATAAGTCTCATCAGAATAAGTTGGAGTAAAATTCCAACTAAAATTAGACTCCCGAACCCATGTCCAATTTGTCTCATTCCTTAAATTATCCGAAGAAATTAAAGTCAAATTTGTATAATTAAAATGAGTAAAATTAGAGTAAACGATATTATCTAAATAAAACAAATAAGTTAAATTAGTGTCATTTACACCATAACTAACATTGAAATCTAAATCTCCCGTACTATTTCCTTCTGTCCAATTAAAAACATATCCTGTAATCGGAGAGGTTATATCCGGCATTCCATAAACGTAGAGCCTAAACTCTTGAGAATCGTTCAATCCCGTAGAATCATTTACAGTAACATTAATATGATATTCTCCGGCATGAGAGGAATTAAAGGTAAAATTAAGAATTCCAGTAGTGGTATTAAATATTGTTTCATTAGTTCCGACAAAGTCTGTTCCAGAAGTAAAATTTAAACTATATGTCAAATTACCGCTCGAGTCATCACCATCCTCCTCATCAGTCGAATTAATATCAAGTAAAAGGATATCATTCACGGTCAAAGAATGATTTTCAATAGATCCCAAAATTGGAGCATCTCCTGTAGCAGTAATGTTCAAGATAAAGCTTGAAGAAGTGTAATTTCCTCCAGCGTCGGTGATATTTATTGTCACATTGTAATCCCCTACATTAACTCCATCAGGAGTAAAATTAGTTTTGAAAGTTGAAATATTAGTTCCATTAGCAGGCCCATCAAACAAACTAAAATCAAATGATATCGCACTAGTAACTGCTGTTAAATTTGTAATATTCGTATCAACAGTCAAACTCTCATCATAATAGTTTGCTCGCTGATAGTAAGGAATAAGAAAGTCATCATCATAAACATAAAATAAAATTTCCTTAAGAGAATCCTCGTCCGCATTAGTTGCAGAAAAAACTGTATCAATAACCGGAGTATCTTCAACATTCTCAATACTAAAATTAAATTCCTTAGAACGATTAATCATACCATCACTAGCAATAATTGTAACATTGTGATATCCCACATCACAATCGGTGGGAGTAAAACTAATCATCCCACTAGTAGAATTAAACGTACTGGAATTTAAAGAACAAAATTCTGCAGAATTATTGACATAGTAAAAAGTTATCGTATCATTATCTACATCGCTAACATTAACGCTAACATTATAATTAAACGCCGTATCCTCTGTAAGACTCAATTGAACAATATCGTCTAAAGAAGTATTCCAAACAGGAGGGTAATCGGTGTTTATCTCAATAATAAAGGTTTGATTGTCAGTATTCCCTGCAGTATCTGTAACATTCACAATAACTGAATAATTAAATGTCCCATTATTTTCAACATAGTCATAATTAATGTCTAAAGTCGCGATAGTGTAATTTGTCCCACTAGTAATTAAACTACCCACAGTAACCCAACTTTCATTGGTAGCAAAAGTCAAACTCTCATTATAATAATTTGCCCTCTGAGCCGAAGTAATCAATAAATCATCATCATAACCAGTCACATTAAGGGTAATATTTTCATAAACTGTCTGATTATCAATATTTCCCATAACGGGACTATCTGCAGTATTATTAATAGAAAACCAAAAAACAGTGGAGGTAGATTGGGGATTATCCGCATCAGAATCTGTAACCGAAATATTAATGGACCAATTACCCACCATACTATCATTGGCAGTAAAAGAAATATTTGCAGAAGAATTAAATCCTGTATCATTGTCACAATTTACAGAAATTTCTGAGAGAGAATTATTAAAAATAAATCCCCCGGGGGCCTGATTAATCGTAAAGTTTAACTCACTTGTTTCATCCTCATCAGTTGCATTAATCAGACAATTAAATAGTATATCTTCAGTTGCATTTCTTTCACTATCACAAGTATATGTAAAAGATGGAGCCACATTAACATTCCGAACCGTAAAATTAACCAATGTCCAATTTGTCTGATTCACAGAGGAACTATTATCAGTAACCGAAACATTAAGTGTATAATTTCCAACATCATTTTTTGCAGGGGTAAAAGTCAAATTCCATGTCCCAGTAATATTATCAAAATCCCAATAAGATGAATTGAAAAGCTCTCGCCCAGAAGCAGTATCACAATCCCGATCAGACCATTCTGCAACACTACAGGAAGTAAAATTTAGGGTTAGATTATAGGGAGTATTATTCTCCTCATCATTAACATTAAACTCATAAGTATTTTCACTTAAGGAATTAAATATCTGGTTTGAAAGACCCACAAAATAAGGAGCATCATTAACTGCAGAGATGTTGAATTCAAAATTAGTAATTGCACCCTCTCCCCCATTAGTATCATTAACTGCCTGAATTGGAATTATAAAATAACCAGTCTGATTATCATTGGTAGCATTAATAGTCAAATTCCCGGTAGTAGAATTTGTAATCGAAATCCACTCCGACACTTCACTCGGAAAAACAAGAAAAGAGCCGGTGGAATTAGTCCAATTAATCTTATTATCTATCGCAGTATCAATCGAAAAAGTTATATCATTATTAAACCCACTAATATTAGCACTAAGATCATGGTAATAGTAGGTATCCTCACTAACATTATAATTAACATCGCTTCCATCCCAAGTAACAGCCCCAACCAAAAACATCCCTAAAATCCCAAAAACAAATATTGCTATAACTCCAATAATCTTCATATCTCCTCGAGTATTCATTCCTTCAAAAGATTCAATTTCCATTTTTATCCTCCTCTAGAATCATCAATTTTTTATTAACATCGAATCTGATTAGGATCTTCTGGCCTTCATCTAGTTCCAGAGTATCCACAATCGCCTTTGGAATCTTTATCCTATAACCCTTCTGAATATGATTATCTTTAAAAATTATTTCTGCCATAAGTACTTTTAATATCCTTTTTTTATCCTTTAATTTAACAAGTTTAATACCATTAATATCCCTTTTAAAGTATTTAAAACTATCTGAAATATTATGATAGAATAACTCTTAATAAAATTCTAAGATTTACGGAATTTATATCTCACAATATTAAATCCCTTTACAATAATAAATGCAATAGCAATCAGAGAAACTGCAAGAAGGCCCAGAATCGCAAACATGGAAGTCCTTAGCGGTTGTTCTTCTGCACAAGCATAAGGGCAAGGTCCGCCACAATCTATACCTGATTCTCCCTGATTCTTTTTTCCATCTGAACAAGTTGCACAAGGTTCACAAGGTCCGCCACAATCTACCAATAGCTCACAACCCTTCCCATGACAGTTTGTTATACCATCTTCACAACTTGGATCTTCAGTAAAATAACAAACCTGCATTTCAGAAGGCTTAGTAACCCTTGGAACAGTATTGTTATTACAAAGATTCAAATCCTTACAAGAAGTAAGTTGAAATCCGCAAAATCTTTCATCATATTTATTCTGAGAGCATATTTCTTGAACCGAAAAGTGATCTTCTAGAGATAAACTTCTAGCGTCAAAAGATCTCTTAGCATTCTGACAAACACCCCAACCTTCACAAACCCATTCTTCAGAACAGTACGCACCAATAGTGCCTCCACCGCCGCCTCCACCGCCGCCTCCACCGCCGCCTCCACCGCCAACCGGACAGGCCACAGAACTATAATCAATAATCCAACTATTTGATGCGTTCAATAGACCATCACTAACCACCACAGTTACGTTAACCTCTCCCGAGCGTCCACAACCAAGAGAATAAGCATAATCATCTGAAGACAACAACTCATTATGTTCTTTTAAAACACCATCAACATACCAGTCAATATCTGGAATGTTTGCATCAGGGTCTCTAACACTTACACTAAATGTAGTTGAAGTAGTTCCCCCAATACTAAAATTAGATTCCGCAGGAAGATAACTCGAGATTTCAGGAGCCCGATTATCATCCGTAACTGTCAATGTAAAATCATCACAAATACTCTTTATAGAACCATCCTCCGCAACTCCACATGCATCACTAATATTTACATGAGGATTAGCAATTCCAGTATCATTCGCACAAACAGTTATGCTAAAGGTCCGATTAACATGATTTATAGTGGGAGTAAAATTAACGATCCCGTAGGTCTCATTGATACTAAATAATTCTTCACCAACAAAAGAAATATTAAAGGTAAAATTCCCCGAACTTGAAGTCCCATCCTCAAGATCAGATATAAGAAATTGATAATTAAACTCGGAATCATCCCCTTCAAGATATAGCGTTCTAGAACCAAGCCCCGAACCAACCCAATTAGGAGCATTATTCATTTCGATAACAGTAATATTAATATCTGCAGTATCTACACAACAACTAAAATTAAAATCATCATCCGCGGTAACTCTAGTTAAATAAGACTTGAATCCTGCATCAACTCCTCCCGCAGAATCCTTGCTCAAAGTTGCGGAAATAATCCTTGAAGTAAAATTTGTATATTCAACAGTATTAATTGGAGAAAGGATATAAAATAAGTCATGTGAATCGTTTAACTGAATTCCCAAGGTATCCTCATCAGCATCATAAGTATCAAATTCATATCCCGCATTAGGTGCCCCAATTTTTTGGTTCTCACAAACAAAAATCTCTTCATCAATAGTTCCAATAAGAGGTGCAGAATTTGGAACCTCGACATAAAAGACCACACTCTCATTAGTCCATTCTCCACCAGTCTGCTTAGCAGAAACCGTTAACAAATTAGACCACCGAGTAGCATTAATCGTAGTATCCGGACTAAATGAGACAGTATCATTAAGTGAAACATTATGTCTAAGATCAAAAAGAGAATATGCCCAGTCATCGGGATTAAAGTTAGAAGAAGCATTAAGAATAATTTCATAAGTGGCTCCAATCGCAAAATTATAAGTATCATTAATTGGGCTAGTTATATTCAAATCCCTAGTCCCTCCAGAAACAAAAAGACTAATTGCACCATTAAGACTTTGTCCAGTAATCATCTGGCCGAGATTTGGTAGTGGATATTCGAAGTTAGAACTAATCATATAATTCCCCACAATAATTGCTGCAAAAACCAATAGCAAAGCAAATACTACAACCCCTTTCTTCTTCATTAAATAATCAACATTTCCGTATATAAAAACATTACTCCTTAATCTCTTCAAGCTCAAATCTTATCTGTCCAGAATATTCTCCCCCTAGGGCTTCCTCAGGAACTCTAAGCTCAACTGGAATTATTACACTTTCTCCAGGGAATACTACCCTAGAAGACTCAGAAAAAACAAAATCTAGAAGATCCTGACTAATTAAAATATCAATCCGAATGGGAAATGTATAATCGCTCTCCAAAGTAACCACCTTAGAAACAGTCATACCCGGAAGAATCCTCCCAAAATCCAAAAGACCTGAACTTGAAGTAATCCCCAAACTATTCCCAACTTCAAACTTTATATCTAAAGTCTCCACCTCAAGAGGGCTAGTCCACAAATAAAAAATAAATAAAATTCCGACTAAAAATACTCCTCCGTAAAAACATATCTGCCTACCTAATTTTTTTTTCTCCATCTTCTCCAAAAGTATATTGCTGCCCCACCAAAAAAAGCAAGAACTGCACCAAAAACAAAATACCAATAAGGCTCAATCTCTCCAGCAAATTTTAATTTTACAATCTTACTTGTAGTCATATTTCCATAGTGCAAGATAACATTCACCTTAAAACTAACAGATTCAACCTCAGAGCTATCAAAAAATCCCTCTAAATATCCAAATTCCCAAGCATCCAAATCAATAGTTGGCGTAATAAAATCTAAATTCAAATCTTCGTCAAGAAAAGTAACTTCAGCATAAGATCCTTCAAGGTTATTATTCCAATAATTTTTCACACCAATCTTCATTCGATTTATTTTATCCCTCTCAATTTCCCTTGTATAATTAACAATCTCTAAAATTAAATCACCGAGACTAAAGAAACCCTCTGCTTCTGCAAAGTCCCCATTATCATAATAAACAAAAGCTCTGGCAGAATAATCTCCAAAGAAATATTCAGAAGTATCAATAACACCTACAAACTCTTCGGCAGCCCCTACTTCCAAAAATTTCCCATCTAATTCGAAAGAACTCAATTTATCATCAAAATCATAAATCTCAATAATCGGGAGGATCTCAAAACTCTCCTCACCCAAATTAGTAACTTTCAAGGAAAAATTTGTGTCTTCCCCCACATTTGCATTTTTAATATCAAGATCCACTTCAACATAACTTCCAGGATAAGGAACATTGATCTTTATTATCCCTCGAACGTCTGAAGCAATAGCAACTCCCCCATTATCTCTCGCAACCTCACGAGCCCCAATTCGAATACGTTTCTGCCCAGGACTAACTTCAATATCCGAAGGAAGATCTAAAGAAGCGGTAACAATCCCACTCCCATTTATATTATTCTTATCTAAAGTAACATATTCTGCAAAATCTCCAGAAACATAAAGCTCAGAAAAGCTTTCCTCATCAAAGATAAAGTTAAACTCAAAATTCCCGCTAAGGCCCTGTTCAAAATCAAGAGTATAGCTTGAAGGGGAAACCCCAGATATAGCACCAACAAAAGACACTAAAAAGATTCCCATAAGAACCGGAATGTAAAATAATAACCTTTTCATTATACTTCCTCGATCGTCGCAGTCATCGTATCGCCACGAGTATCGATATAAGAGTCAGACGGAATTTGCAATTTAAAATCAATACGAATAGAATCACTAGAAGGACTATAACTTAAATTGCTACAAACCGCAATTTGTCCAGAACTAACTTCATTCCAAGCACCCAAAGTAAATCCAGATGCAGCAGTACAACTCGAAGCCTCCGAATTAGTAACATTAAACTTATACTCTGGACTAGTTCCTCCAAGAAAAGTAGCAGCAGTTTTTCCAAAAGAGAGATTAAAGATTACATCCACATTCCCGATATTCTCAACAACGAATCCATTAGAAACCGCAGTCCAATTTCCATCAGTAACATTTCCTGCAGCAGTATCTAAAATCGCATAGGAAGCACTATCATCCACCTGCCCAGAACTCCAATTAATAGTACTTGTAGTAAAATTAATGATAGTATAGTTAGAAACAGTTAGATTAATCGACCCCGAAGCACTAGCATAGCCAGTAATTACATTTCCAATACCTCCGGCAAAATCTCCCAGAAATTCATAATTCCCTGCAATGATTATCAAAAGAACTACTGCAGTCACGATTATCAACGTTCTAACCTCTTTTTTCTCCATCAATAAAAGACGCAATCCGGATATAAAAATGTTACCACAACAATTCTTATAAATCCTCCAAAAAGATCATTATTATGGGTAATAAACCAACTCTTTCAATCATTCTTCCAGTATATAACGAACAAACAACAATCAGAAAAATTATTGAGATAATTCAGGAACAAAAAATCCCAAAAGAGATAATTATAGTAGATGATGGTTCAACCGATAAAACAAGGGAAATTATCAATACAATAAGCAGTCCTGAAGTTAAAAAAGTATTTTTAAAAAGAAACTATGGAAAGGGTGCGGCAATAAGATGTGGAATAAAGAGGGCAGAAGGAAAAATAGTTATTATCCAAGATGCAGATCTAGAATATTCTCCAGAAGATTATGCCAAACTAATAGGCCCAATACTCCAAGATAGATCAAAGATTGTTTATGGAACCCGTTTCCCAAAAAACAGAAAACAAAAAAATATTTCTCTGTTCTACTTAGGAAATAAACTCCTAACACTAATTGCCAACATCCTATATGGAACAAAACTTACTGATGAAGCTACCTGCTACAAAGTTTTCGATACAGAGCTCCTAAAAAAAATAAAACTCAAATCAAGAAGATTTGAATTCTGCCCCGAAATCACCGCAAAACTCTCAAAGAAAGGCCACAAAATAATAGAAATCCCCGTTTCCTATAATCCTAGAACAAAAAACCATGGAAAAAAGATTAGGTATCGGGATGGGATCACTGCAATCGCCACCTTAATAAAATATAGATTCTTCAACTAATTATGAAAAAAACAAAAATCCTCCTAATCGGGGCAATCCTTATCGCAACATTCTTCTTAGTCTATTCTCCGCACCTCAACTACAAATTCCCAATCCACATTGATGAGTGGCACCACATAGCTGAAACCACAAAACTAGGAAGTGGAGAGTATCAAATCAGAGGAACAGATGGGATAAGAACAATGGGATTTGAATTGGGATTTCATGTACTACTTCTCCCCATATCTAAAATAGCAAATCTGGTACCAATCTATCAATATTTCCCCGCAATATGGATGATGATTTCTGCACTCACTCTCTTCTTTGTCGTCTATAAAAAAACAAACAAATTTCTCATAGGAATTCTCGCAATGATTTTCTTCGTCTCGATAAAAACCAATACGAATCTTGCAGGACCGTGGTTCTTCACCCCCCTAACATTCTCAATTCCGTTCATTTTCCTATATCTATATTTATTCACAGAAGGAATAGAAAAAGAAAAGAAGAAATTTATCATAACAAGCATTATAATCATGGCATTCCTTTTACCAATCCATGCGATCGCAGTTCTTTTCGCAGCACCATTCCTAATAATATATTCCCTTTTCTACTTAGATTACATAAAAAAGGAAAAGAAATTTTTCCTAGCATTTCTATTAATCCCAATCATAGGAATAATTTTCTATAGCATCATGACCAATACCGGCATCTTAGCCTCCATAATCTCAATCTTAAAAGATCTTCAATTCAAACGGGGATGGGGGGTAGTTGAAATACATAACTCATTCCTAGAGCTTTATAGTCTAATAGGATATGCTCTTGCAATATTCGGGGCAATCGGGATTTTTCTTTTCCAGACTAAACCTAAGAAATTTCTCCCTTACGTTCTCCTTCCACTCACAATCTTAATCTCAATATTTATTTACAGAATAACCGGAACATCATTTCTTTCCCCATATCAAAGGAATATGTTTTATCTAGCGATCAGCATGCCAATACTTAGTGCCCTTGGAACATTCTATCTAATTGAGCTAGCCTCACTAAAACTAGAAATAAGTAAAGAAACATCAAAAAAGATACTAACCATAGTCATAATCGCAATAATCGTAGCATTCGCTTTCCTATCCTATTTCACCGTCCCCAATAGGTTTAGATTATACCATGCAATTGAAGACGAAGATATTCCCACCCTAGAATTTATCAAAACCCTTCCCAAAGATTCCATAATCATGGCCCCAGTCTTCATTTCCACAACCCTGTACCCCGTTACCCAAAGAAATGCTGTCGCTACAATATTCTTCTATGGAGATCGTTCAAAAATAAACGAATTCTTCAAAACGCCTGATTGTAATAGAAAAGAAGAAATCCTGAAAGATCAAAATGCCACATATGTTATTTCAAAAAACCAGATCCCATGTAACTGGAATTTAATATACTTAGATAAAAACCTCATTTACCAAGTAACTTAAATTTAATTCTTCTTAAAGGCCCATAAAAGTAATCCGAAATAACTAAATGGTATAGCCGCCGCAATTCCAATCACCGAAGCTATATTCGCCTGAATCGTCCCAGAGCCCAACAACGTAACCGCAACAAAACCCCCAACAACATTAACTGTTGAAGAAATTAAATAAACAATCAGATACTTTGGAATCTGGCCCCGAACAGAGCGCCCACGAGCAGAAAACGAAACATTCCGATTCATTGTAAAATTGAAGATCATAGAAATTAAAACCCCAAAGATTCTAGAAAGAACAAATCCGGTTCCAATAAAAAAAGCCAAGTTAAAAAAAGCCAAATCTATCAAGGCACTAACTCCCCCAATAATACAAAATGTCACAAACTTCCAATATCCCTTCATGCCGCCCCTCTTCCCTTCAATCTTTTTCTAAACAAGAAGAACCATAGCAAATTAATCAAAATCAAAACTCCGATTCCAATTATCAGGATTACTATTAGGGTATTACTTCCGCCCTCACCAGAAGAAATAACATAACCAAGTCCAATAACTTCCACATAATTCTCAGCAACCTTCAATTGAACCGAGGAGATAACGCTATCATTTTCATGCCTAATCCTTACATTTGTATCATAAGTTCCAACCCTAACTCCCTTAGTGTCCCAATAGGAAACCAAAACTTCCTTAGCCAAAGCAGCAATATTATAGTTTGGAGACTTCAACTGTGCTACAACTCCACCCTCTGCATTCAGAATCTCTGTCTCAACATAAACTCCCTCCAATGGAACATCTCCCCCATTCTCGACGAGCATTTCCATCTTAGCAATATCTCCCAAACTAAAATCTCTCACTTCAATATTCTGTAATTCTAGAACACCATCACCCACATTGAAATTTTTACTGAGCATCTTTGATTCTCCATCATACATCAAAGTCACAACAGCACGATAGACTCCCCGAGGAACATTCGCATTCCATTTACTGATTAAATCCTCCTTCTGGCCGCTCGGAATAGAAACCTCCGCAGTATTAAAGCTTCCAACACTCTTATTCAAGCTATCTAATACCTCAATATTCGCACTCACCGAAACAAGATCAAACTTTCCAGCACTAACAACCGGGAGAATAAAGGTTACTTCCTTTCCTTCATTAGCTCCAACAACCTTCAAATCAGCACTTGCGTACTTCCCAGGATAAGGAACATAAAGATGAAGTTGTGTTACAACTGCAAGTGTCGCCCTAACATAAGCCCCTGCCTCCTCCGAAGTTCCAGGTAACTGCAAAACAACAATTTCCGCAGTATGAAGTCCAGGTTCCAAGTCCCCAGGCATATTAATTACATAATTCAGGGCCTTAGAACTCTCTCCAGAAGACATTGAAATTGCAGGAGTGCTAACACTGATGTAATCCTTCAACTCACCCTGAGCAGCAATTACCAAATTCATGTCTTTTCCTTCTGAATTCAAAACACTGAATGAAACAACTTTCGTAATCCCGGCCTCAAAATCCACAGTTGTCCTAGCTGGACTAAGTCCCAAAGCCGAAACGGAGCTAATCACAAAAAGACCCATCACCAAAACCAAAATACCAACAATAATCCTATTCTTTTTCATCATGCCATTCCTCCAATTAATTTAGTCCCTTCAACATTTAACTCTTCCCCATCACCAATCTCCAAACTCACCTTGTCAACTAACTCACTTCCATTATATACATCAACATTCAATCTAACGTTTCCCGCATTGACAACACCATAACTATTTTCCATCTCCTTCAACCTCAAGTCCACGACCGACTTAATCGTTAAAGTTCTAACCTCGCTCTTAACAACACCCACAGCCTTCCAATAATATTCTCCCGGCTCAAGTGTAATCTTCAAACCATCACTAACCGCAAATTCTTCAGGACTTGTAAACTCCACATTGTCATCAATAAGTAATCTCTCGGCCTTGTCAATTGAAAATAAAATTTCACTTTCCATAGTCTCATAGTCATCAATTGGAGCAATCACCATCGGACTAACATAACCAACTAAGAAAATCAATAATATCAGAGATCCAACTATCAATACCAAATCCAATTTTAAAACATTTTTTGATTCCATTATTCTGCTAAAGTTGATGTAAAGATCATTAATGAGCTTTTGTCTCCAGCCCCCTCGCTTGGAGGAACCATAACGTAGACATCAATCTCTGCGCTGTCTTTACTAGCACTATAATTTAATTCATTAATCGCAACAACACTGCCAGTTATAGGTACTTGAGTCCAACTAATTGCAGATTTTAGCCAATTAAACGCCCCTTCCTCACCACTAACATTATCAATCTTAAATCTAAAGTAGTCATTAGCACTAGCATTAGAATCCCACAAAGCAGAAGCATTAATACTAACATTCATCGAAACAGTTCCATCATTTTGGAAAATGAAAGGCAATGGGGAGTCATCCGAAGTATCATTTGTAGACGCTGCGACCATTGTTCCAAAATTAACCTCATTAGTCGTTAAACTAAACGAAATATCTGTCGTAATATTAAGTGCCCTTGTGGCAGTCCAGTCACCAAAGCCTTCACTGTCATTCGCCCTAACCTTCCAAGTATATCCATAACCATTATCCAACAAACAGATGAGATTTGTTGGAGGAATATAACTTGTGGTAGTTAGGTTCTCTTCACGATCATCACTACACGAGGCTCCACCATTATAGAGAACCTCATTGATACTTATCTCATAATCAAAGTCATCCCCATCATCATCTACCGCAGTCCAATTGAATTCAGGAGTCCTATTTGTAGTGGCAGTATTATCATCTGGCTTTGATAATGTAACTACGGGAGGGCTATTCAAAATCGTCAGATTAGAAGAATTGCTCCAATTGCTATAGAACGAAAGATCATACAATCTCATAGAACAGCTCCAATTCTCTGTCTTAGTAGTATTTCCCGAATCGAAAATATAATTAGCAATAGATCCACTAGGATAAGATCCAATATATTTATTCGTAATATTTATCACGCCATTTTTATATATATTTACATAAACATAAAGAGTATCAGCATCCAGATCACTAACTGTAGCATAACAGTTCAAATTCTGTGCAGTCTTATTTGAACCATCAGACGAATTCAAAATCGGAGTAGGGTCTGTCGGAGCAACATTTTCATCCTGAACATCAAAAGTTGTAAAGTGACTAACATTAAAGATTGCAGTAGTACCAGAATAACTCTGATTAGTACAAAGACTCGCTGGACAAGGCGCATACTCGCCATCATCTTCATAATCTACAATCATCTGAAGGGTGCTAACTGAAACATCTTCTAAGGTGATATTTGCAGAAACATTAAATCCTGATTGATTAGTAGTATTCACAAAAGCCCCATATCCCGTAATCTTAATCACCTCTGATAAATTAGGTCCAGATCCATTAATAAGTCCATAGCCGGAATAACTCGCACCATTATTATCTAAAAATTTGATCTCTCCATATCCAGTGGCAAATTTTAAATCATCTGTCACATTAAAACTAAATTGTGCCGGACTAGAATCACTGAAATTATAATCCCAAGCCACATAATTATCATACCCCATATCATTGTTGATAAAATTATTTCCACTAGAGGAATTAATATGAAATCCATCCCCATAGACATAATAATAAGGGCCAAAGTAATTATTAAAAAAGGTATTCTCATTAGAATTCCCAACATTAAACCCATCCCCATAGATATCACCATTATAATTAAAATTAAGGTACTCGAACCAATTATAATTAGAATTATCATAAACACGAACAGCGTCCGCACTTGCATCACCAAGATCAATATCACTAAAATTATTATACTTTGAATTTCCCTGAAGCGTCACAATTTCATAATCTGAATCATAATATGTTTCTCCCGTAAAAGTATTATAGTCCGAAGAATAAAGCCCCACACAACCATAACCACTAACAGTACAATCGTAAACCTGGGTAGATGTAAAATTATTATTATCTGAACTATAAAGATTAACGCATGCATTATATCCGAAAGATCCATAGCAAGTCCCAAAAGTATTAGAGCTTAACGTGTTCCAATTAGAATAATACACATTAATTCCAGAGTCATCCGAATAATAAGCGCTATTTGAATCAATAGTATTATAATCCGCATAACTTAAATAAATTCCATAATCATTATAATCCGGCCCATTATTGTAAATAGTATTATACTCACTACCCGATTCTAAAAGAATTCCATAAGTATAACTTCCGCTAATCGAATCAATATAGTCAATCGAATCAACACGATTATTATCCCCATAAACAACAATTCCATAACCTGAATTGACGCTATGTCCCCCATAATCAGAAGAAGACCCAGTCAAATTATTATAGTCCCCATAAACATAAGCCCCATAAACATAAGCAGAACTCGCACTAATACCTGAAGCAACATCATTCGTAGCAGTATTACTATTCCCATAAATATAAGTCCCATAAACATAACCAGATCCTCCATAAGAAATCCCGGTAGGGTTATAGTTCGACTGAAGAACATTCCCATCCCCATAGACATAGACCCCATAACCACTATCCCCACCTGAAATACTGCTCGTAATACTATTTGAAGAAATGGCGTTGTTAGAACCCTCCACAGAATAGAAATAATTATAAGTTGACGAAAGATCTTCATTCTGCAGAGCATTATTAGTAACATTATTCCCATTCCCTGTGATACGGTAAACATACGAATAGGAGGATCCACCAAGATCATAATCATCCATAACATTTGAGTCAATATTATTTTCATCCCCATTAACATATAACGCATAACTATCCGCAGAACCAGTACCATAACCACTTTCCCCCCGATTTCCGGAAACATTATTATAACTTCCAATAACAAGCAATCCTCCAGTATAGGACCATCCACTAAAATTATTGTTCGTAATTGTGGAGTTAGAGTTTTCTAAGTAGAAATTACTATACCCATAATTACTACCTGAACTATTAATAAAATTATTTGTTACAGTCCAATTCGTTCCAGAATAAGCATATATCCCATATCCACTAGCTGTCCTACCAACACTATTATCTGTAAAATTACAACTATCAACGACAACATGGTCCGTCGCAGTATTACCAAACTCAGGATAAAGGCCTGCATGAGTAGTATTAATTATACTAACATTTGTAATATTAAAATAATCTGCATTATTAATCTGAACCCCATAATTAAATTTGTGAATTCCTCCATTCTTCACAACAACATTTGAATTTCCCCCACTATAAACTCCCGTATGATAATCACTCGAAGAAGAAAGTAAGCCAGTGCTATTTCCACTAATATTATATCCCGCAAGATCAACAATAACATTACTTCCGATAATCTCCAAATGACGAGAGGAAGAAAGGGAGCCACTATTAGGAGTATTAAACGTAGCATTTTCATATAAATAAAGAGTCTTTCCACTACCATTCATCTGAATATTTGCATAAGTACTACCACTGGCATTGAAATCTCCTCCAACCCGATTATTATCTCCATTAACATAAAGCGGAGTATTCGAACTATCCAAAGTAATATTATTCAGATCAGAATCCACATCAACATAAACCGCATAAGTACCCCCACCGTAACCACTATCATATCCAGCCTCATTGTCCAAAGCAAAATTACTATCCGCATCATCAAACCAAATACACGAAGTCCCACATCCCTTAAGATCATTTTCAGAAACATTATTCCCCGTAGATCCTCCCAAATAAATTCCATAAACACTATTCGAAACAACAGCAACCTCAGTAATATTCCCATCATTACTATTTGTATAATTGACTCCAACACCGAATCCAGTAATCGAACCATTCTTCACCCAAGTTCGGTTATAACCATTAGATAGGACACCATAGTCCGAAGAACCATCATCTCCAGAAATATTATATCCCATAAGATCAATAGTCACATTATCTGCAGTAACATTAAGACAAGTTCCAGTGGTCGCAAGATCTCCAGTTAATTGATAAACTAAATCAGGGGTATCAAGATCAAAATCACAGTCCCCAACATCTGTTCCACTCACAACCACATTATATTCCGAAGTCGCCTGAACATTCCCCGCAATATCCACAGCATATCCCGTAAAGTTGTGCGTTTCCTCAGTCAAACCAGTAAAGTTATGATAATAATTTACGGTTGTATTGTAAAGTGCAGCTATCTCAGTAGAATCCAACGAACGACTAAACACCATAACTTCATCAACAGATCCATTAAAATATTTATCTTGACCTCCGAGATTATCATTAGAACCAATTAACAAATCCCTTGCAGGTTGATCTATAAAATAACTTGGACCTAACTGAGTTTTTTCAAGGACCCCATTCGCATACAAAGTATAATTATTCCCATTCTTAGTTACCGAAACAAAATTCCATTCATCCTGATTTATAACCGCAGAAGAAGTAACTATTGTCTGATGAGATCCATTAAAATTATCAAAATACAATTTATAATTACTATAAGTAAAAAACCTAAAGCCCGAAGCAGGATAAGACCCTCTCGCTAAAAAGGCCCCATCATAACCCGTAACAGTTCTAGGATATATCCACGCAGTCATGGTAAAATTATTTCCAGTCAAATTCAAACTCGCTGACTGACCCAAATTAATATGATCACTAGTCCCATCAAAACTAAACCCTTTCCCAAACTTCCCAGCATCAGTTTGCACAGCGTCGGCAACCGCAGTTCCATTATTCCCGTAGCTACTAGAATCAATAGGATCTCCCGAACCATTCAAGTTATCAAATCTCCACCAACCCAAAAGATCATTATCAAAATCAACAAATGAATAGTGATCATTACTTTCAGTCACACTCAAGTTCACAGCAATAGCAGTAGCACTCTGCGAAGAGTCATCAGCAGGAGTCTGATTAACAAATGATGGAACAGGCAACACGCTATCCACAAAGAAATCCTCCTCCGAAGTTCCAATATTTCCGGACAAGTCTGAAGTATATCCTCTAAACTCATGTGCACCCTGAGCCAGTCCCGTTTCGGTATAAGAAATTCTGCTAGCATTATAAAGCCCTCTGATCTCATCCGATGACAAACTCTCGTTGAAGATAAGAACCTCGTCCAGAGAACCGTTAAAAAATCCAGACACAACTGCACTATGATCAGCACCAACTCTAACATCTCCGCCACTCCCAGAAAGGTCTCCATTAAAACTCGTATTCGACCCCTCCAAAACACCATCAACATAAATCCCCATCATAGAACCATTGTAAGTCGCAGCAACATGATGCCAATCAAAGTCATTAACATTCGTCGTACTATTCACAGTATAATTCGTACTCCCAGAACCAATAAAGAACTGACCTCCGCCAATCGTACTCAAAGAATACGGAACAACCAACGTCCCAGAAGCTGCTCCCCAAGAACCAGCACTACAAGTATCATCATCCCCATCCAAATCATAATCAATAACGGTTCCACTAACAACACAACCACCCTTATACAAAGGACACTGGGTCAAATCAGTACAATTCCTCTCTCCAGTTTGATACGCCCGGACAACAGCAGTACTATATTTATTACGCAACATATAGCTCCCATTAAAATTAAAAGATGTGTAACTTGATGCTCCCTGACTAGCAGTTTGAATAGCCGAAGCAGACATGCTATCATCACTATAATCTAAATCCGTATGATAATACCACTGATCTCCAGTTGACGAAGCTATAATCAACACATCTCCAACAACAGCCATCCCAAAACCCCATGAAGCTATATCACTTGTGAAATTATTTATAACCGTCCACCCACCATTTGTAACATTCACACGATAATATTCATTTCCACCAGAGCCCATATTGTCCCCATACCATATATACTTACCATCAAAATAAACTCCCGCTGCACCATCCGTAGTGCCCGACATAGGATGGGAAGCAATACTCGTCCCATTCTCAGGCCAGAAAACAGTCACACGATCCCTTGTATATCCACTGCAATACATGCGTCCGTCCAGATCAACCGCAATCTGCAAACAATATCCATAATTCGTATCATCCGCCAATGCCACCGTTTTAATATACACTCCGGTGGTCCCATTAAACTTATACAGCGGTCCCGCGGTCCAGTCGTACCTCCAAATATCTCCATTCTGATCAAACGTCCAAGCAAACGTATTCTCAGTCGCTTCAGACCCGGTCATAGTAATATAATCATGATCATACGTTCCCATCGTCCCCGAACCAATAGGATCCGCACTAGCACTACCCGCCGTACCATTCTTCGCCAGAATATACCCCTCATCATTCGACTTAACCCACGTCGACAAAGTAAAGGTCGAAAGATCAAAAGAGCTATTCTCAGGAACACCAACATAATCCCCATCCCCATCAAAAGCAAACCCTTTCCCAAACTTACCAGCATCAGTCTGAACAGCATTAACAATAGTCCCATTATTAGAACCAACATAATCCTCAACCGAAGTAGCATTAGCATCATCCATCCTCCACCACGAAACCAAACTATTATCCAAACTCCCAACAATCATCCCAGTCCCTTCCTCACTCGACGAAACATTAACCAAAACACTATTACTATCATAAGTCCCATTCAAAGGCGAAACAACACTAATAGTCGGAGCAACACTATCAACAGTCACATCCCTCTCAGCAGTAAACGCCTTATTCCCCGCCTCATCCACAACATACCCACTAAACAAATGCACACCATCATCCAACCCACTAAAATTATTTTCATAACTATTTGCAGATGCATTGTATAAAGCAGAGATCTCCGTAGCAGATAACGAACGATTGAAAATTAGGACGTCGTCTATTGAGCCGTTGAAATATTCCGCAAAAGAACCAGAAGTACCAACTGGATGTCCGATACCAAAACCATCAGACACCCAACTTGCATCCGCAGTATCATTAACATATGAAGCAGCTGCAACAAACACTCCATTTTTATAACAAGTAACATTCCCCCCATATTCTGCAACCACACTAAGATGCACCCACTCTTCAGGTCCACTAACCGACCCACATGATACTTCAAGCTGGTTAGATCCATCCTTCACTTGCCTGAAAGCCCAAGAACCAGAAAATTCTCTAAATCCGAGTCGCGGCCAGGCACCACTGCCATATCCAATAGTAGGCATATTATTAGCCACAGCAACTGTCTCCCCCTTAGCCCAGGCCGACCAAGTAAACGATTGATTAGTAAAAGAATTCCCATCAACAGAACCTACATCCAAATAATCCCCATCCCCATCAAACGAAAACCCTTTCCCAAACCTACCATTATCAACAACCGAAGCATCCCCATTAAACACCCCATCATTAGTCCCATTAATCGAAGCACCACCCTGAGCCGTCCCATTATTAACCCCCAAACTATCAGCAAAGTCCCCATCAAACCTCCAAGCCGAAACCAAACCATCATCCGAATAACCCTTCTCCCTCCGACCACGAGAATAAAGAGCCGAGATTTCCGTAGCTGTTAATGACCTGTTTAAGATTAAGACATTATCTATTGAGCCATTTAAATGATTAGACGAACCGAAGGAACCAATCAAAAGATTGCCAGTGTTTGTTCTTATTGGTCCTGAAATACTTCCACTTTGTTTCTCAACACCATCAACAAAACTTGTTATCGCAGTTCCATTATACCTACATGCCACAAAAGACCATTCCGAAGTATTTACCTCAGTTTGCGTTGTTCCCTGATTCGCATTTGATGAATTATACATATTACATCTAAGACCAGTACTACCCAAATCAACCCAAAAATTTGATTTATAAATTATTTTATCCCATTGCGCAAAATCATTAGGAGACACCCAGGCTAATACTGTTGTTTCAGTTAAGCCACTAAAATATGAACTATCTCCTTCTATCTCAACATAATCCCCATCTCCATCCAAACTCAAGAACTCATCCGACTCATCCCGAGCACCATCCTCACCCCTCCACCATCCAACCAAATCACTATCAAAATCAGCAAAAGCATAACTATCCCCTGAATCATTAGT